>Ga0209489_108756_pt1 | contig 13407 bp, 7 predicted proteins | sample SiratrowhiteBW_FD_187527 | JGI IMG/M metagenome (GOLD analysis project Ga0209489, IMG submission 187527) | Root nodule microbial communities of legume samples collected from California, USA - Siratro white BW (SPAdes) (version 2) | ecosystem: Host-associated > Plants > Roots > Nodule | place: USA... | reverse complement strand
TCACAGTCTGTTCTTATAGTTATTTCGGTTTTATTTATAATAAATAATTCGAAACTTTTTATAGAGTTTATTACAGCATTTACTTCATAGTCTGTTGATGTGGAGTAAACCTGTGGATTTATGTGGTATTTTCCTGAGGCATACCTGCAAACTTCTTCTTCTGTTGTATTTGCATATTTGTTTTTCTTTTTCTTTAGGATAGCTCCCCATCCTAATTCGCACCCATCACATTCTATGACTAAGTAGTCCGAGTCTAGTGGTAGGGATAATTCTGAAAGGTTTTTCACCTTTTCTTTAATTTCCTTAACCAATTTAATATCCTCAGAGTTAAATTTTCTTTGTCCGGTTAAAGAAGTTTTGTTATACAGAGGGGACGTATATTTTCCTAAATCTTTTATATACCCTCTTGCATAATTTAATAATCCCAAAAAGGATCTTAAGGTCTTTATATCTTCCATTTTGTCAGGAAAATTAATTATTTTTTGCGCTATGTGAGGTTGGAGTTTTATTTTTCCATTTCCTATTTCAGCACCTAGGAATGATATGTGATTTTTATAGACTTCTACTTTAATTTTGAGATAATCAATCCGTATTTTTCAAATACATGCAGGATTTGTTTTAGATGAAGATAATGTTCTTCTTTTGTTTTTGAAAATACTAAAACATCATCAATGTATGTGCATGTAAAATTTTTGTATTCTCCAAAAATATTATCCATTTTTCTTTGGAAAATTTGGGGGGCATTTTTTAATCCGAATGACATAACCTTCCATTCAAATAACCCTTCTGAACAGGAAAATGCTGTCCATTTTATAGATTCTAGGTCCATTTTTACTTGATGGAATCCTGATTTTAAGTCGAATTTAGAAAACCATTTTGCCTTCTGAATTCTATTTATTAATACGTCTTTAAACGGAATTGTATATCCATCTAATTGGGTATTATCGTTAAGTCTTTTATAGTTGTAAACCATTCTGGTCTTCTCTCTTTTTTGTTCACTGTGTTTGTTTACAATAAAAGCAGGGCTTCTATGTGGGCTAGTACTAGGTTCTATTACTTTTAGTTGTAACAGAGCCTTTATGTGGTTTTTACATTCCTCTTGTTCGAAATTGCTATAAGGAATATCTTTTGTTTTAATAATTAAATCGGGATTTATTATATTCAGTTTACATATTACTGGATCTTTTTCCCAATATTTTGTAGGATCTTCTCCTATTATACTTGATTTGTTTAACCTATCAATGATCTGTTGGATATTATCGAAGGTTATTGTTTTATTGATTCTGACTAAATTATAATCAGTATCTCTTTGTAACGAGATTTCATAATCTGTAAGATTATTTTCATCATCTATAATTTCTAGGATATTTTGATTTTCTTTGATTATTAGTCCTTTATTTTTGCAAGAATTTTCATTACACTGGCAAAACTTTTCATTCTTACACTGGCATTCTCTTATATTCATGATCCCTGTCACTGTATTAGAGTACTTGAAATTGAATTATAGGAAACAGGTGGTAAGAGTCCGTACAAAAAAGAAATATAAATTTAAGAATGCAGAATAAAAAAATGAAAAAGGAAGAAGAAAGTCTCAATCATGAAAGAGCTTTAAAATTGTGTAGTCAGGTAGGAGGAGGTATCTGCTGCTTTAGGATTGATTCTTGTGTCTACGTGTGAAAGAGGAGAGGGTGTGTGTGGAATTGAAGACACCATGGCTACACATCCACACCCTTCTTCTAGTGCTTTGAATGATTGAATATTGGTGCTTTCCACGAGTCTTGGGTTGGGCTAGCTGGGAAACCCTCCAAGACAAGGACCTCCTCCAAGGGACACAGATTCCTTTCCACTCCAATTACCACTTTACCCCTCACCCGTTATCATTCTCTTTTTCAAATTATAATGCTGCATCATCAAATCCTGGCACGACACACACCCTCCATCTCTGTCAAGTGTTTGCCAATTCTTCATGCCTTTTTTAATCCATAATTATTGTTTCTGTAACCAATACTTTCTACCCAATTCTCTAACCAATTACTTCTCCCACATAGCGTCATCATGTAATATAACTAACATTTGCACAAAACGCAATGAAATATGGATGTAATGTAACACAAAAATTTAGAGTATCAAGAAAAATGATAAGCACAGCAACAAGTGTAACCAGAAAGAAGATTCTGATTGATTGTAAAATTGTAATAGGTTGAATCACAAAAATTTGTTTCTTAGAAGTGACAGCTAGGGGTATATAAGGATGATCATGTTCTCCATGATAAAGCTTAAATTCAGATACATGAAATGCATAATAGATTTTTGCTAAAGGTGTTATAAGAAACCTTCCCAACTCTTTCTATGATGGGAAAAGGATCTAATTATCTTAAGTTTATCTTTTGAAATTAATTGTTCTTGAACTGATACTCATCCATTGAGGAAGGAAGCAGTTTGGTCCATCATTTAGGAGTATCAAAGGTAAAACATCTGAGATGCATTCTAGACATACTTTTTTCTCCAGTTGTTTTTCTCTTTATCTCCAAACAAACTCTTAAATCTTATATCGTAATTCATTATAAATCCAAATCAATTTTTATATTAAAATTAGTTATTTGTTTAAATTTCGTTTTTTATATTAATTTATTATAGTTTTAATTATTTAAAAATAGTCAATACTTAATACTAGTTATTAATATTAGAAGGCAAGTATGCCTTTTGTTTATTGTGGCACAACTTATACAACCTCTTTGGGGGTTAAATTATTCAGCAATTTTATGTCCATCTTTAAACTATTTTTATTTGGGTCTTTCATTGTGTAAATATTATTAATTGAATCACTCTGCTCAATTTAGTCAATTTGATATCACTTCTATGAAAAAATCAATCAAAATCTTTTCGTTTAGAGACCAACCTAAAAAATTATAAATAGCTTAGGAACAATTAAGTAATGAAATATTTTTACATTTTTAATTAGGTTCTCGGAGTTCAATTTCGGTAATATGCTGCCAATAACCAACAACAAAAATGCAATTACAAAAAAATCTGCTACCAACAACGATAAAATAATTTGCTATGATCAGATATCCAATCAAAAACATTAATTTCATCATTTGCTAAAAATAGCAACCATTTTTTTCCTCTGTATCAATAATCAAACTATAAAAAACTTGATTAACTATCATTAATGAAATGTCTCCTCCTATTTTGTTAGTTTAGTATGAAATGAATAATTCATTTTTTTCTCCTTCCTTAATAGAGGTACCAACGAATAATTTAATTAATTAATGAATTTTCCTTAAAGGGGTTAATCTAATCACATGACCACATGTTTAAAAATACATGTCAGTAATTTTAAGATCATCGCTGGTGCATTTTTTGAACCCTTATGTTTCGATTAGAGCCGATGTTGAAAATTAATCCCTAATCAAGGTTTTGCATTAGGTAGATATATTAACTCGCACAAATATATCAAACAACATATTATTTTATGCTATAAATGCATTTATAAATTCTATTATATATAGACAATGATAAATTTTACCTTAAATGACAATTAATAGTCATTAATTATGTCACTGTGCAAAAAAATGACTAGTCTTTGTAGTTTTAGAAAACTGAATAGGTTCTTCCTTAAAAAAATAGACTATAATAGGTATTTATTCAAAGCAAAATCAGGAATGATATTAAAATACTTGCGTACACGAATGAGAATAATTGGGAATTAGAAATTCAATATTAGAAATGTTTAAGAATTTCAAATAAAGTTTTATAAATAAAGGGTTGTGGGAACATCATATCATGTTCATCTTAATCTTGACAATAATCTCTCTCTCTCTCTTTCTAATCTCTTATTCTTCTTCTGTTGTTTTTAGTAATTATCAGTGTGAAGGAACAATGGGTCGTCGTAAAATCGAAATGGCTGCAGTGAAGGATCCTAATACGAGGCAAGTCACGTTTTCTAAGCGTCGAGCAGGTTTATTCAAAAAGGCGAATGAATTATCTATTCTGTGTGGTGCAGAAATTGCTATTGTTGTGTTCTCAATTGGAAACAGACCTTACTCTTTTGGGCACCCAAGTGTTGATGTTGTTGCAGCCAAATTTCTTGAACAAGAAATCAAATCAAATGATGTCAAACAAAACAATGCAGAAATTGGTGACATGGATAGGTTGAATCAACAATTGTTAGATATTGAAGCCCAAATACTTGTGGAGGAAAAGAAGGGCTTAGAGCATGATCAGATACTAAAACAACACCAATTTAAGCAATTACAAGATTCATATTCGGAATTCCAACGTAGGGTGAAAGATTATATTGATGCGATTGAGGTATCAGAATGTTTGATTCTACTCGCACAAGAACCCGTAGTCGAAATAACAAATCAGGTGAAGAAAAGAAGAAAGAATTGATGTTATGCAGCGCCTAATTTACAATTAAATTTTAAGTTCCCTTTATCATATGACCTTGCTGCTCTCGTGCCTCTTATGTAGAGTGAAGTGAGAAAAAAAATTAGTAATAGTATTGAGTATGTGTTTTCGTGAATTGAATTTGGAGAAATATGATGGAATGGAATTTCTTTTTTATTTTGTATTGGATTTGAACTTTACCAAGAATAATGTACTATATATGGTCAACATCATTACAGGCTATACACATATCAGAAATGTTGTATACATTTTAGAAATATGAAGCAATACATAATTAAATACGATATTAACTTCTATTTAAAATAATATTAACTTTTAATAAGTATGATAAACATAAATTATTTACATAATTATGTTAATTCAAGATTAAAGAGGTCATCCGCACTTATTTAAGGCTTTCTAAGATTCTGTAAATAAGTTGGCATAAAATAGATAAGAGACGAATTCAATAATATTTATTATTTACAAATTGACCTCACAAATAATGTTTGAGTATTTTTTTACATGTACACTCCCTCTTAGACCTAAAGTACATTTGAATAATAACATTTCAATAGTATGTAAAATAGCAACAAGTGAAAGATAATACATGTTTGACCTATGTAAAAATAAATATTATATTTAAAAATTTTAATCATTCTTTAAGTATTTAAAAACACTCAACTTAAATTAATTCATATCTAATAAGATTTTATAATTGGGAAAATTTTATCTATTAATAACATTAATAAACAATTAATAGAATAATATAATCGTTTTTAGATATATAAAGAATCATGATTTCTCTAAAAAACTATTTAATGAATTACAAGGTCTTGTAATTATTAGTTAGAAAAATATTTTTTTTCACCATGTTGTTTATTGTCCATTTATGTTAACTTTATTCAAATTAGTGGAATAAACCAAACATCTTTCTTAAAAATATTCTTTCTTAAGAAGAAAACTTATTCATTCCAAAGGTAAATTTTACCAATATCTTCTAGTTGAATATATATTTGTTAATATATAAAACATTTCAATTTTCAAAAAACCTATACGCTAACCATTTTTAAACTCTTAATAATTTTTTTATCACTTATTTCGTCAATTGTTTGAGATTGTTTTTTAATTTTAACATTATGAATTTTGGTTCTTTACTTAGATATGATTATATAGTAATGTAAAAAGGGATTTCATTAGTTGCACTTTAAAAGATAAGTTACAATAGTAAAAATTCATCAACTGTTGACATTACAATTAATTATATTTTATATTTAATTTTATCATAAATTTAAGTAGTTGATTTTATAATAAGCTATAGTTACAGTACGATTATTTTATCACCAGTAAACTTTTAACCGTAGTAGAAAAAGGGAAAGTAAAATCATTAAAAAAAATACTTATTCTACATTTGAATTAATTTTAATTTTAACCTTTTTTAATTAAAAAAATACTTATTCTACATTTGAATTAACTTTAATTTTAACCTTTTTTTATAACAATGCATTAAAAAAAATAAAAATTACCGATGAGATAAATTTATAAAAATATTCAAAATTTATTGATAAATTGATTATCTATAAATTTACCGACGGATTTAGGATAAATTTATCGGTAAATCCGTCGATAAATTTAACAATAGATGATATTTGTTGATAAAATTGTCGATAATGATATTTTATCGACAAATAAAGTTTCGTTAATAAAATTTTGTGAATAATTTAAGTTTTTACTGTAGTGATGCTTTTAGAATCAAATTTAAAATGTCATGCATATTATCAAAAATTTCTCCCCAATTAAACAGATCCTAATGGATTATTGATAATTCATTTTTTTTATGTGTGTGAATGAATATATATACCATTTTGGTCCTCTAAAATTATTTGGTTAAATTTAGCTTTGATGAGTGTATTTATGAATCAACAACTATTACTTAATTGAAGAAGATATTTGTAGAAAGTTACTGCTAATTGGGGGTAGCCGGTATACGCGTGGGAGAGAAAAAATAAAAAATTAAAAAGGGGTGCAATAATGAAAAAAGGGTATGCAACGTCATCCTTTTTTCAGGCTAAAGGGCTTAAAAAGTCTTGATAAGAACTATGGAGGCAATTACTTCTTGTACCATATCATTTCTTAACCTACACCCCATCAATTTGAAGGAATGACTAAAATTTCCTCTTGTATTTATAATTCAACCACTTTAAACATTAACATTCTGGAACATGTTTCTCTACTTAGAATTCTGAAACCCATTTTTAGAATATCGAATGAAAATTTTACTGACGAAAAGGATATTCTGGAAATAAATTCCAGAAACACATTCTTTCCATTTTTTTCCTTGGCTATCATCCTCTTCAAAAAAATTACTTAAATTGTACTCTTTATACTTTAATTTCCTAATTAGCATCGTTTATTATATTTGAGAACTCGTTTCCATAACTTAATAATTTTATTTTATTTTATTTTTGTATTACATATTTTTATACTTTTTAACAAATTAAAAAAAGTTTAATTAAAATACTAATATTATAAAGGATAATAAAAATACAAAGAAAATGAAATAATTTTTTTATACTATTCTGAACTAATTAATTATAATATAAAATATATGATAAATTATTTAAGTTTTATATTTTTATAATAAATTTAAATTGAGTAAAATAAATCATAATAATTTTATAACTGTATTTTCATAATAAAAGTTAAATTGGAAGAAAACGTTATAATAAATTCTACATTTGAAATAAATATACGAAGCACGTTTCTAATGTTGATGCAAGAGGAGGAACTAGTACGAAAAAGATTTCACTTCTTTTTATATAAAATTTTCATTTAAAAATAAATTGAAAATATTTTAATTAAATTAAAAATAGTCTTAATATAAAAGAAAACATATATTTTAATAAATTTAAAAAATAGTATTTAAAAATAATATTAATTTAAATTATTCATATTATAATATATATTAGTAATAAAAAGAATAAAAAAAATTTCCTTCACACTCAATACAATACCATTACGATAAACAAACACAGCATTAATTAGGTCAATTTTGACCACCGTGTGGCTATTGATGGTTCAATCACTAGGGAATGAATCTGCATCCATATTAATTCTACAAACCATTGATATTTGATGATTTAATATAAAAAATCTCAGAAAAAAATTGGTAAGAAGACTTGAAATCATAAGATATTGATTAGTTTCTTTATTAAAGTTATAAGAACTAACCAATAAGTTAAGCAAAATAAAATTACCATTGCTCTACTTTATGAACACAAGACTAAAACAGGTTTGGTCTTTCTTAATTAACGGATTCCTAAGTTCCTAACTGGTGTACGAAGAAAATAACTACGCCTAATTGTCTAATCGTAGGACCTAACACAGCGGCAAGATTCTCGTTGATTCATTCACAGTTGCAAAATTCTCTTAATCATGAATCATGTTATTAGGATTATGTCTTGAGTTTTATTATTGTTTTAAATTATAGTATGAAGATGGGGTAGACAAAGGCATTATCGAAGTAAACCATTGATTCAACCCGACAAATCCAACTCATTTTAGATTCATTACAAAAAAATTAAGATAAAAAATTGTGAAATCTTATATTATTTATTTCTGTCATCAGCTATGAGCGTAAAACATGGATGACTTACAAAAAGAAAAAACTATGATGAATATGTCAACCATTAAAAAATAAATAAACAAAGACGTGAAATGGATAATATCAAGAAAAAATTATTATGTTGAAACCCATTTGGATACAACTGTTTGACGTGATGGTTTTAAAAGGGAATACGTATATAATACAGGGTAAATTTGTAATTACATGGTATACACACTATTAATTAGTATTGAAAGTTGTTACTTGAACGTAGAAAAAAAGTTGGGTGTCAACGTACCAAGTCTTAATAACAATGTTAGGGTGACTATCAATCAAAATCAAAATTATAATTAAATTATTATAAAAAAAGTTTGAATAAACTGATGATAGCGCACATGTTGAAAGCCCCCAGTAGTCAATAAACAGCCATAGATATCAGGTATCAGAGACGAGAATTAATCGTACAGGGTCATATGTGTGTGTGTATATATATATATATATATATATATATATATAGGTGATTCAGTGTATGCTATTGTGTTTGTGCAATGGATAACAACAACGCTAACCATAGGAGTTCGGAGAACGGCGACGATATTGCGGTGATGGCGCTATCGCCGGTGTCAATACTGAACAATTTCATCATAGACTTGAGTGGTTTTGATCTGGACGAGGCTCTTGCGGTGGTGGAGGGAGAATCACGGTGTGTAGTGGCGGCGTGCAAGAGCTACGTGTCGAACTTGCCCACAGTTAACGACGTGAGGAGGGATGAGGTTTGCTCCGTTTGCTTGGAGGGATTCAACGGACACAACAGGGATGGGGAAAACAAGCGAGTCCCGTGCGGCCACGTGTACCACTCCACCTGCATCACCCTGTGGTTGGAGAACTGTAACTCTTGCCCCCTTTGCCGCCGCCATATCTCATTCTAAGTCCAATGTTCCCTTTTTCTTTTGATATTTTTTTAGAATCTTTTTTTAAGATATAATGTAATAATAAAATAATATATTCTCGATCTGACTGCTTCACAATTTGGATCTTTGAACATTCAAATAGAAATTCCGTACTAGTTGAGTTATATATATATATATATATAATACTCTTTGAACCTGTTCAACCCAGACAGCGAGTTTAATATTTATTAGAAAAACTTATTTGTTTACAAAATTTTTTTATAACATATAAGAAAAGACTAATTTGATGTACCTTACTTGGATTAAAATAATAGTAAAAGTATCATAAAATTGTACGTATTGATCTGAATTATTATTATTATTTATGCAATGATATGGTATAATGTAATGTTTAAATTTTAGAATAGGTTGAATAAATAAATGTTCTGCACCAAAAATCATTATATATTAGTTAAATTAAATAATTAAACAATTTTTAAATGTATACAATTCAAATTTTAAATATAATGAGTACTAGTTGTTATAAATGTTATCACTGTAAAGTTCGTGATGTTAACTTTGAACGGAAGTTTGTGATGTTAACTTTGAACTAAACTTAATGAATTGCATTTAGAGTCTAATAAATTGTTGTTGATTTTGATAACGCACATGATCCATCTACATTATTTTAATAATTTTTTTATTTACATGTATATTATAATTAATGCATAATGAATGTATTTTATAAGAAGATAATAAGAAGAGTAGCAACAAGAGAATCAATACTTATTGTTGCAGTAACAAGTTTGTGTATACAAGTATGAGTATCATATCTATATAAACTATTTAAATGTTCAATAAAGAGAAAAAAAATAAATCAAATAAAATGAATCAAAATATTAACAAAAGTAAAAGCACTTGTGATAGTATTTCATGAAAGTTATAAGTTGAATATACACATTAATTACCATATTGTAAATGACATGCCATAGAAAAGAAGTATCACATTATTTAATAGTTTATAATTTTATATTTATTTATTGTATGAAGGTTACAAATTAAATTAACATGTCAAGGTAAAAGAAAAAATAAAAATGTATAAGAAAAAAGAAATTGTAGACAATACACCTAGCTGGCAAGAATAAGCAGGACATGACTTCACAAGTTATCCTTCTAAGTGCAACTAAATATGCATAAAGGTATATAATTTTGTGATTTTCAAAATAAAAACAGATTGTGTATAAAATGAAATCATTAACTTATAAAGGTGATAGAGTGTTTTTAACTAAGAAATTTTGTGGTATATGAAGAATGTCCTAAACATTTTAATTTAAATCTATTTATTAATTTTTAAAATTTAATAAGCAAAATTTTCATATCTCTTTTACTGGTGCATTTAGCAATATTTAATCTCATGTTAGGTGAAAGTTTTAAAGTTTTAAAATTTTATAATTTTGTCATATATTAAAATTTTACTATATCTTCTTTTTATAATAAAAAGTGATGCTTTAACATTTCTCATATCGACACGTGTCATTACAACCAGTTAATAATTTGATATATTAACTTGATATAACATTAACATGATGATGAATTGGCACAAAAAATATTATTTAAATGAAACATAATTTGAAAGGCACATTTTGAAATTCAAATAGGTTAAGATTGGAAATTTGTCTTAGTGCTCTTCAACGTCTCTACCTCTTTCCGTCTCCTTTCTCCTTTATTTGTCATCGTTTGGTTGTTGACATTTGTGGTAAGGATTTTTTTTGCTGTTTTATGGTGTCTCTGGTTTTGTCGGTCTCTTTATTTGTCATTCACGTTATTCATTCGTTACTTTGATTGTGATGGCGACATTTTGTTTTGGTCGCGTGAGTTTGTATGGTTTGACAGTACGTAGTGCGTTTGTAATGTGATAACAATGTGTTCTTTTCTCAGGTTGGTTGTCACAAATGGTTGTATTTTGTCGAACACAATGTCGAAGGCGTGACGACAAAGGTCCTCCTTCCACCCAACAAAGTTCTAGAGAGAGACATTGGCACCGAGAGTGACGAGGGCGCGAATGACAAAGAGGTCGTTGAGGCAGAAACGAGGTGAGAAGTGTTTCTTGGTAAGGTATGTCACGACAGTCAAGAAGGTAGAGATCTAGTCAACAATTTTTTCCTGCACGAAGGAATCAAATTCGGTTTTGATTAGATAATGATTGGGGAGACGTGAGAGCAAGGAGATTATTTTGGAGATAATACAATTTTGCCACTTGTCACATGATGAAGGCTTGTCATAGGATTGTGATTTTGGAGCGGTTGTCAAAGAAACATTTTTTTTTTCAATAAACAAAATTTTTCTAAAATCACCTTCCAAAAAAACAACTTTACCTCCAAATGACTTTTTTACTGTTTTTGTTATTTTATGTTTTCAAAATATCTCTCAAGGTTTTGTCAAAGTGTTTGAAAGTATAATCTATTCATAATTAGTATTTCATCCCATATAATTAATTTGGTTTCAATTAAAAGCCTTGTAGGAAGACTTTCTTTAACTATGTTGAAAGTTGATTTATCATTTAATAGTTGTATGCATAATGTGAATGTGTTGTTTTTCCTCCATAAAGTAGCAAAGAGTCCATTTAACTTAAAATTACATTCAAAATCACCATTCTCTTATATCTAATAGACACATGTAATTGCTCATTATTAAAGAATTGCAATAGTGATACATGTTATTTTTTCATGTCTTATTTATTCTAATTCAGCTAATCATTAATAAAGTTATTTTAAAATAATAATGAACGTGAAAGATCAAGTTAGGAAAGAAAAAGAAATCTTTTAAGAAATTACCATTTGATATCAATAATTCTTAAATTTATAGAAGACAAATATTGTATTCAAGTTCCCAATTTCAGGACGTAAAAAAAATAATTCATGATATAAACATTAGATAATATGATCATGTTTGAAACATTAAATTGAACTCCTTCCAAGTAGTATTAAATTTTAGATATATTAACAAATAAATTCATTACGAAAGCTAGCTCTTATTTTACTGTATCATTAAATTCTTTATCATTTATTAGCAACCCCAAAATCATAATAAGGATAATCTTTTTGAACTTTCAATAATATTCCCGTATAATAAAACTGGTTAGATTCAAAAGGAACATTGATATTATTAACATTCAAATTCGTCTAGATAAATAAAATTTATTTATAAAAAAAAATTTAAAAAATTATAAAAATGTGTTTAATTAATTTGAAAAATTAAAAATGAAAAACAAAAAAATTGATCATTAGTTTAAAAATTGAAAATTAAAAATAAAATTTCTAAAAAACATAATAATAAGAACAATAATAACAAATGTTTAAGTTTTTCAATCTTTAATTTTCATTTTTCTTTTTAAAATAAGAAGAAGAATATAAAAAAAATGTTTTGACCTTAAAAAAATAAAAGTAAAAGAAAAAAATAAAAAGCGATAACAGAAAAGTGAAAAAAAAAAAAAGATACGGAGAAAGAACACCATAAAAGTAGAAGGAGAGTCGCGTCGCTATTTCCGGCCACTGTTGCAGCCGATCGCCGGAGCAAGACGAACTTTCCCTTCCTTCTCTCGCATCTCTCATTCTCTCCGCCACCCGCAACCCTCGTCGTCGGCCTCTTCCCTACTTTCGCTTTCGACGTCGCCGGCCTTACCACTGACAACGTTTCCATCTTCTATTTACAGACAGCATTTCCACTCGGGTGATGTCACTGTCCCTGCTCTGACGCGCAGTGCCCTCCGGTGTACTTCATCCACACGTTCTCTCTTCATCATACGTGCTGTTTACATGCCACGCATACGAAGTCCATGGAGGTGCAGGAAGAAGCCGTCTTGTTTTTTTCTTTTTGAAATAAAACAATGGGCCAAATTTTGGTTCACGAAATAGTCAATTGGAGCAATTCAGGTATTACGCATTTTAGAGTTGAAACCTTTCTTGCAATAGTGTGGGCTCTTTCTTTTGTTGTACTTGCTTGGTGCACTTATAAAAGATGAGTTCTTCCTGCACCTTAATAAGATTTTTTCTGTGTTTTAATAAAAAAATTCATTCTGCAATTATTTTTATACACCCCATCCAATTATCATTTGAAAAAAATTGACAACCGGAATAGGTCATTTGGTTGTTATTTTTGTTCAAATGACAACCGATCGGGGATGTCATCCAATTCTCATATAAGAGTAATTGTGAAATAAATTTTTTTATCAGAATGTAGGAATCTTATTAAGGTACAGGAAAAACTTGTCGATATAAAATTGTGACCTGCACTTATCATCTGAATCAAAGTTTAAAACATCTTTATATTTTAATAATAAAAAAATCATTCACAATCGCCTCCTTTTAAATATAGTTGCTGAAAAAAGTACAGAACAAAATCAAACCAAACGTTCCAAGAAGATAATGAAGAAAAAAGGATTTCAGAGTAAATAGGAGACCTTGTTAACGGGGTTTATGGGGAGAGAGTAGGAAAGAAGAAGTTTATATATATATATATATA
>Ga0209489_108754_pt1 | contig 13408 bp, 10 predicted proteins | sample SiratrowhiteBW_FD_187527 | JGI IMG/M metagenome (GOLD analysis project Ga0209489, IMG submission 187527) | Root nodule microbial communities of legume samples collected from California, USA - Siratro white BW (SPAdes) (version 2) | ecosystem: Host-associated > Plants > Roots > Nodule | place... | reverse complement strand
CGACAGCTACCGCTTGAAAGAAAAGCGTCGTAGCGGGCTTTTGCAGAAGGCCGCCGCGCCAGAAGCTAAATCGGAGAAAAAGCCGTGAAGCAAGCCGCTCGCTCGCTACGGCGCTATGGGGGCGCGCCCCGCGAGCGGCTTGCCACATCCACCAAAACAACAAGGGGGTCACTTCTTCACGTCGCTACGGGGTTAAATCCGGACGTCGCTTGACACTCATCCACTCAGCGTGACTAAACGGGAATGCCTGAAACTAAAGGGTTTTCTTCAATAGCAAATGAGACACGAAGATTTCGAGGTCAAGGCTATCAAGCTGTTGAAATTACTGGCGACCCCGGCAGAACGAATATCCGAGCCTGAATCAACGTGTTGCGTTGTCTCAGCATCCTAACTGCGCTGATTGGCCGTTAAAGGATTTTAACGGGATTGTCTCAGCAGAGCAGGGAAGTCGGACATGACTGCCGACTCGCGCCTCCGCGTAGCAAACGCGCGCATCGATCATACCTAAGCAGTTTGGCGTTCGCAGCGCCGGCACCCGCAGCACCTTCCCACACAACCAAGGAGACCACCGATGATCAGCAGGAAGATGCCGTCCAAACCACCTAACAATGGGAAAAGCTATGCTACCGCAAATGAAAGGCGGCGGTCGCCAGAATGACGCCGCCGCCAATGTAGTCGCCGACAGCTCCTCGCCAGAAGCTACCATCCAACCAAATAATCCGAAGCGGCGGAAGGTCGCGCCATTTGACGGATCAGAGGGTAAGCAGGTAACGGATGATGGCTTGGCGCTCCTTTGCGCTGACTTTACCCGCGAAGTCCATCTTCGTTCCAGGACAAAAGGTGTTTGGTCCTGCAAGGTATTGGTCGAGGCGCTGTTCGGTCCATACGCCTCCCAGCCGGCGCAAACTTAACGAATAATCAGGATAGCTCTCGACCGACGCGACTTGACGGCCGACGATGCCGATCAGATCTGGTCCGATCCGGTTCCCATTGATCAGGTTCGACTGATGGCAGCTGCCACACTTCTCGGCAAAAAGAGCCTCACATGTAGCGCGCTCCTGCGGACGAAGCGAGATCAACCTCCGATCATCCGTCCATAGTATGAGGCTGCCATCATGGCCCTCGATGAGGTCGCGAATGCGACTTCCGATCGCGATCGGTTCGAGGTATTTGATTTGACCATCGCGTACACGTGCGCGAAACAGTGTCGTCGCTTTAAGCGAGGCGATCAAAAGATCGCCCTGCCACTGCGAAAACAATCCGCGCTCCACCGCGACCAGGTTAGAAACTCCGATCGAGGGGACCCAAGAGAAGACGGGAGCCTCATAGCCCTCCTGCTCCCCTTCAGGCTCGTTGAGGGGCCATGAGAACGACCCATAATCCGTTCCATAGGTAGCATATGGCCAGCCGTAATTTGCGCCCTTGACTAGCCGATTGAGTTCGTCGCCGCCTTGCGGACCATGCTCCGTCGCCCATATCGTCCCCGACCGATCAACGTAGAGGCCCTGCGGATTCCTGTGACCCGACGTGAAAAGTGTGGAGCGGCCATCAGCGATGTTGATGGCCACCGTTTTACCATACGAAGCTGTTGGGTCCTGCGCATAAGCATGAACCGAGGCAAGCCCGTCAAAACCGAAATCACCTATGGCCAACAGTAGCGTTTCCGCATTGAGGAGGGCCAGCCGGCCTCCACCAAAATAACCGACAAACGGAATGCCGCGCCGGCGGTGTTCGCCACGCACTGGCAGACAGGGTGTGGTTTCGTAGAGAGTTCTCCATACGAGACCAGCTTCGCCGCGCAAAATTGCGGCGCGGTTCGACTCAAGCACTGAGACCCGCTCGGTCCAACATTCTTGACCGACGTTCCAATAAGCGTGCGAGACGAAGATGCGGGTGCTGGCTCCAACCTCCTGAACTAGTAAGCCATACGTTCGGAACCATTCGGTATTGAGAACCTCATTCCCGGTCTCCCGTCTTTGGGCCTCTTCTGCCACCCACTTGGAGCCATCGGTCCAGGGACGTCCGGCAGCCGCGGAGAACGCCGCGCCGTTGATGGGCACCCGGTACGGGAGCGTCTCAATCGTCGGCTGGCCACTTTCCCAGTTAAAGACGTGAAGATGACCGTCTCCAGTCAAGAGGAGATAACGATCGCCAATCCGGGCCAGCGCGCCCCCGTGCACCGCGGATTTCGGGAGAACTGTCGGATAAATATGAACATCCAGATTATAGAACTCGGTTTTGATCAACGTCGACGTGTCCGACACTTCGGTAAATCGCGTCGCGAACGAAGTGGTTGCTGCCACGGCCACGACCCCGCCAAGGAAGGGAGCCAACCAGAGACCCGACCTTCCGACCAAGTACGGCGCCGGAACAAGCAGTAAAGCTGACATGAAGACGCCAAGCATAATGGCGCGGGAATAATCGGTTTTGGTGAGCAAAAATCCCAGGAATATTGCCCCAAAAATCGCCATGGTTGAAACAATGGCCCATCCCAAACCCCATCCACGCAATGAATGGCGGAGCGGGATAGTACAAGCGGCGCTTAGGACAAAGGCCGCGACTAAAGCGCCAAAAGGGTGCGTTTGGCTCGCGGGCAGCCGCCACAATGCGACCCCGAAATTCAAGTGCGGAAACACCAAAAGCACAGCGGTCGAAAGGGCGTACCACAACAAAAGATAGCGCCATGACGGTCGTTCGCGCTTACTGTACGTTACTTTGGGGACCCCAAATGCCAATTCATAGTACTCCTGAGTAATCATTTTGGCGTCGCAAGCACCTCACCACCGCCACTGGAGGAGGTTTGAAGATGCCAAGACAAATTAAATCCGACATACATTTAATTTTCAATAGATGATTACATTTAATATTCATGGTATTATAGTATGCTTGGCGTGTCCCGTCAGCCTTCCGATCTCCCACCAAGACTAGCTATCGTCTCGCCGGCCTCGGAAAATCGTCGCGCGAGGCCACAGGCGGCATGTGCCAAGCAAAGCCTTGCGCCGAATGCAGTGGTTGAGCCGATCCATCCTAAGGCGACGCCGGGTGATCCTGACGAGAGGAGCGCGATGCTTGGCCGTGGGATGAAGCGAAGGCGTTACAGCGGCCTTGCCGGATGATGTGCTCAAGATTGTGATGCGCAGGCCGGACAAGGAAGATCGGGCCGTCATGACGCGCGTGCCGCACACCAGAATTCGAATGCAAGGGGTCATTCCCGAATTCCGCCGCAACAGCGTGAGCATACGCGCCGATGGCTGCGCATCCTATGGCTGCGCATCCTCGCCCCTGCAGATTTTTTCGGAGCCGATCTGCGACCGTGGGCACCCGATTGTGGCGCCCCCTGTTTGACTCGGGCGCGAGTGTGGGCCGCCGTGCGCCCGCCGCAACATACCTACACCCTTGACTTGTTACCTCACTGGCGTAACAAAAAATCGAAGGTTCCGTCATGAAAGCCGCAGTCGCTTATCTCCGGGTCTCGACGCAGAAGCAGGGCCGGTCTGGTCTTGGTCTGGAAGCGCAGCAAGCCGCGCTCGCCCGCTTCGCCGAGGCCGAGGGCTACAGCTTCGCCGAGTCCTACCAGGAGGTCGAGACAGCCAAAGGTGAAGACGCCTTGGAGCGCCGGCCGCAGCTGGCCGCCGCGATCAAGACTGCACGCAAGCTCAAGGCGCCGGTCGTGGTCGCGAAGCTCTGCCGGCTCTCGCGCGATGTCCACTTCATCAGCGGTCTCATGGTGCACAAGGTACCGTTTATCGTCGCAGAGCTGGGCGCTGATGCTGATCCATTCATGCTGCACCTCTATGCCGCGCTGGCCGAGAAAGAACGCCGGCTGATCTCTGAACGGACCAGGGCAGCACTTGCCGAGGCGAAGAAGAAGGGCGCCAAGCTCGGCGGCGTCACCGCAAAGAGCATCGAGAACCAGAAGGCCGCGGCCGAACGCGCCGAGGCGCTGCGGCCAGTCCTGGCCGAGTTGGTCAACCTGTCTCTTCGTGAGCAGGCCGCTGAGCTAAACCGCCGCGGCGTGCCGACTCCTGCAGGCGGCCAGTGGCATGCCGTGACGGTGAAGCGCGTACGGTCCCGGCTCGCTTCGACGACATTCCGCTGATGTCCCAGTTCGCGAGCGCGCAGCGTCGGACCGAGGCGCGGCGTGCAACCACTCTCCGAAAATCCGTCGGAATCCGTGGGCCTACCTTGAAGCAGCAAGATCGCAACCTTATGCTCAAGGGACTATCGCAAAGCTAAACTCGAAAGGAGCGGCGGCGATGTCCAATCTTAGTATCAACGAAATTATCGGTTATCAGGTTCAGAGCACTGCGGAATGGCGACGTCAGAAGGCTGAGCAGTTTCCAGATGACTCCCGTAATCTTAAAGCTGCAGATGAGCTTGAGCGCCTTTCTCAAGAAATCAATGACCTTGAGGGTTCTGAGATCCACCGGCAAATCGATGTATTAAACACGCTTGCGTGTGAGAGCGATTGCGTCCTTGAACGTGTCAATGAAGACCTTAACGAGAGTGTATCTGCAGAGCTTCGGAGCATTGGATTTCACGGCAGCTACGAGAGCGGCACCAATTTCCTCGAATGGTACCGTGACAACCTCGAAATGTTGCTACGCGATCACATCAACAGGGATGACTCCACGATTGCAACTCCCGACCTGGATGCGCAAATCGAGAACGATCCTACCGTGAAAGCCGCTAAGCAACGGTATGACGAGGCCCGCGCCAAGGCTTATGCCCAAGCCCGCAAGCTGCTATAAACGGTTGGGCTCTTTCTCCTCGTTCTGTTAAGCCTCCAGGAAGGCGCTGCACAAATTGCAGCAGGCCTCAACGAGCCGCGCGGGGATCGGGCACATGGTGTGCGGTCCAGGTCGCGCGCGTGCTGGAGCGGCTTTGATGAAAAAAACGAGAACAGTTCAAGGGCCGCCGGTTCCGCCGGGCTTTTATGAGCAGCTCGGCCTCTTCCACGGAGTCTGGCAGTCGATCGACATTCTGCTCGATCAGGCGCTCGCGCACTTTCGTGGCCAGACCTTTGCTCAGGGCCTGGAGTTCGTCACGGCCGATGTTGAGGCGCAGTCGTGACGACCCGGGAACTGATCGATTGTTTCGAACCTTTGGGGGCATAAAATGTGGAGCGAGTTTTGGGATTGGCTGGCGAAACTGTCTCCTGGCAGCGCCGGCTTCGTGGGCACGCTGACCGGCTCGACGCTAGGCCTCATCGCGATATTGATCGGTGCGCTTTTCAATGCGCGGCTCAATCGAGAGCGCGACGACGCGATACGAGAGGCTGACAGAATCGCGACGGCTTCTGCTCTCTATGCCGAATTGAGCGGCGTCCATCGGGCGTTCGTGGAAAACGCAGAAAACCTGGCTCAACGCCCACCCGATCCCGATGGAGGGTTTATGATTCCAGGACCATCGGTGAAGATTTTTCCCGAACTGATATCGAAGCTAGGCTTGCTGAGATCCGACACCATCATCAGCGTAATGACCGCCTACTGACCGAACAGTATCTTGATGGGCTCATCCACCTCGGTGGCACACTGCAGACCAACATGCCGGAAGGTCGGCAAGTTGTTTACTTAGACGCAGGACACGCCGGCACGGTCAGGCGAATGAACGAAATCAAGGCTGTCCCCATCAAAGCAGCAATGGACGCCCTAATTCCGTATCTGAAATAGAGCCGACCGAATTTCACCGTGTTGCCCGAGGAATTGGAATAATGCGCGTTATCTTAGGATTTATCCTCCTTTTCGTCGGTATTTTGTCCTTCGTGACACCCACGCGCCATGGTGGCTCGCTCTGCCCGTCTTTGCTCTGATCTTCTATTACTGCTTCAAAGACTCGCCGAGCGAGAAACAGAAGCGCTAAAGCGCCGAGCCGCTCGTGACAATCCGCGCTGCTGGCGAGACGCTGGCCGAGATCGCGAAGTCCTACGCGGTGGACGTGAGCATGATCTCTCGACTCCGTTGATGGAATGAATCGACGACGTCGCGCATGACGTAGTTGGCGGGGTTGTATGGGGGACACCATCATGGCGGAGCGGCCGGTTATCTTGGTCGTGGAAGATGACCAGGACATTCAGAACATCGTCGGGGACGCCCTCGATGAAGGCGGCTTCGAGTTTGAGTTCACAGATTCGGGGGAAGCGGCCGTCACGTTGCTAAAGGGCTCCACGGAGCGATACCGGGCACTCGTGATTGACATCGCGCTTCGCGGCCGCATGAGTGGCTGGGAGGTCGGTACACGCGCGAGACAGATCGATCCCGAATTTCCCGTCGTGTACATCAGTGGCGTTTACGCTGACCAGTGGACCTTGCGCGGCGTTCCGAATAGCCTCATCCTGACCAATCCGTTCGCGCCGGAACAACTTCTCACGGCCGTCTCTGGGCTTTTGAAGGCCCGCTGATGCCCGCGGAGTGCCTCAGCCTTGACGGCCTTCGGCCGCGGGCGCGCCGACGTGTTCCCAGCGCCAACGCCGCGAAAACGACGATCGCGCCGAGGTCGGTGGCAATCGTGAACATCTCCATGCAGGCCAGTCAACCACACGGTCTATGACAGGTGTGTGACAGGCTCACACGAACTGGACGCCGATCCGCTGTTTCTGGCGCCATAGAGCGCGGCACTGGAAGCGCTCGCGATCAATGAACAGGTCGAACTCGTCGGGGATATCAGCCGGGGATGGAACTTCCAACACTGCCAAGGTAGCAGATCGATCGTGCACCGTGCAGCTGAAGGCACTTTTGGGGAATTCAATTATTCCGAATTCTTCTTGTTTTTCTTATCGCGCGAGTAGGTAGACGTAAGCTCCTCCGAGCCACAAAAGGAACAATGATCTGGCGGCTGCTATGCGCTCCTCTTGGCCCCAGCAGCCGGTCAGCAGAAGCAGAAATAGAAAAGAAAACCCTTCGCATTGCAGCAACCCCAGTTCCATGGAGGGTTATGGTAGCACAACCAATGCTTGTCAAACAGGCTCCCGGTGATCATGAACTGAAGTCCGACCTGACCTCAGCGCCAAACCTGACGGAGGTTGGACCTGATGGCATGTCGGAACTTGGCCGGCCCGTTCGTCTTGAATCGGAGCCAACCAAACGGAGTACCGCGTAAATGGGCCCCCGAGCCAACTGGAAAGGCTTCCTCCGTCTTTCCCTGGTCACCTGTCCCGTCGCTCTCTACCCAGCGACGTCGGAGAGCGAAAAGATCTCATTCAACCAGCTCAACCGGGCCACGGGGCACCGCATCAAGTACCTGAAGGTCGACGCGGACACCGGGGACGAGGTACCCAACGAGGATATCGTCAAGGGTTACGAGCTCGAGAAGGGTCAGTATATCGAGGTGACCAAGGACGAGCTTGAGGAGATCGCGCTTGAGTCCACGCGCACTATCGAGATCGATGAGTTCGTCGACAAGGCGGATATTGATCCCCGCTACCTGATCCGTCCGTACTACCTGCGCCCAGATGGTAAGGTCGGCCACGATGCCTTCGCGGTGATCCGGGAGACTATCCGCGAAATGAATAAGATTGCGATTGGACGGGTGGTGCTCACCAACCGCGAACACATCATTGCGCTTGAGCCGATGGACAAAGGGCTAGTCGGCACACTCCTGCGCTACCCGTACGAGGTCCGCAGCGAGCAGGAATATTTCGACGAGATCCAGGACGTGAAGGTCACCAAAGACATGCTCGACCTCGCCCGGCACATCGTCAATCAAAAGGCCGGAGCGTTCGAGCCCGAGCAGTTCGAGGATCACTACGAAGCTGCATTGATCGACCTCATCAACAAGAAACGAGCCGGGAAGCCGATCACGCCGAAGGAGCGTCCAGCAGCGACCAACGTCGTCGACTTGATGGAGGCGCTGCGGCGATCGGTCGGCAAGGAGGCCGCGCCGGCGAAGGAGGCTAAGCCTGCCAAGAAGCCGCGAAAGGCCGCGGCCGACCAAAAGGAGATGCTGATGCCGATCGCCGGAAGGAGGCCGGCGAAAGAGGCGGTCAACAAGAAACCGACGGCAGGAACGCGCCGGAAGTCGGCGTAGTTTGAGGCCTTGAGAGGGTAGGAACCAGGAGGAAGGAGGCCGGTTGCTCTGTCATCAACCAGAGGAGAACGTCCATGGACATGAGGGAAGCCTCGGCAATGACGGAAGCCTCGGGACTTATCAACGAGCAGGGCGGTATCGAGCAGACTTCAGCCCAGAGGTCGGACTCCCGGCCGGAAACGAGAGGAAGCGCTCAATCGCCGCATTCACCTTCCTTGGATTCCGCCATGCGCTGGGCGGACCAGCTGCGCGAGATGACCACCAAGGCGCCGCTGCGATCGCTCTTTGTTGCCTTTCTACTCGGAGCCTGGCTCGCACGCCGGCGATAGGACGCGAGCTTGTGCGCGCTTTGGCGAGGAAGCTTCGCGTTAGTATCCGCCTGGGCGTTCATGACCACGGCGAGCTGAGGCGTCAGCCAGAACCGGTTGACCGCGGCAAAGCCGAGCATGACCACGAAGGCCACGATCTTGAGCAGCAGCAATTGTCCATAGTCCGTCACGAGCGAGGCGCGGAACGAGCCGACGAGGATCCACGCATTCACGATCCCCGATAAGATCAAGGCAGCGACGCCGATCATGCTGAGGGTTGAAAACCTGAGGACGGCGTCTAGTTGCAGCGGTCCAAAAGCCGAACGGCGTCGACCGACCGCGAACAGAATTGAAAGGCCCAACAGGCCCCCGATCCAAGCGGAGGCGGCGCCAATGCAGCACGTCGGCGGTGAGGTGCAGATTCCCCAATTCCCCCCAACGTCGACCCGGCGTGCCCGGTCCATGCGATCGCCCCGACCAGTCCCAACGCGGTGACGAGCGCAAGCCAGCGCGACAGAACAAACCGGTTGAGAACCAGACAGGCTGCCAGCAGGAGAGCCAGCGCGGCCCGGACTTCCGAGACCAGTCCGAATTGGGTCTCGTTGACGACGGTCAGGATCGTGCCCGATCTCATCGCGTCCCCGAAGGAAAGGCCCGTCATCGACATGGTCTGCAGCACAAGCCAAACCAGCCCGGTCACGCTTGCGATGGCGAGCCCCGTCCAAGTGAGCGCGGCGATTCGCGAGGCAACAACGTCGATTGATCACGATCCGCGCCTTCAATGACGCACCCAGGGTCACGAGCGGAAAAACTCAAATTGAGCAGAACAGGTCCCCTCGTCATCCGTTAGCCAACGTGACAGCGGACATGCTGCGACTTCGCCCCGCGGGCACAACAGCGGAAGTCAACCGTCGAAAAAATCCCGGATTGGCAGGAGAGCGCTCGGCGACGCACCCGTCGATGGATGAGACGGGCTACCGACCTTAGCAACACCATGTGCTCTCGACCAAGGGTCTGCCGCATCGACGACTCCGCAGTCGAGTCTCTGATCGATGTTCAGCGGGCTTCACCGTCCCCAGCGCTCCTGCCACATCTTCTCGCCGATATTGCAGGGCACCCGCGGCTCTTTCTCCGCGACCGGTACGAGCCGATGCTCCGGCGTCCGGCCCGCCACCTCAAGCACGAGCTTGGCCCGGATCGCCTCCTTGAACTTGTCGCGGTCCTTGATCGATACGACGAAGGAGCCCGGTCCACCGATCACGCAGTCCTCGTAATACCAATCGAGATTCTCGATATCCATGCTCGATTGAGACGGCTCCTTCACCATGATCGGCAGGCCGTTGATGGTAATACCCTTCGCCAGCGCCGATTCACGCACGCCGGCGACCGGCTCGCCATTATTGTTCGGACCATCGCCGGAAATGTCGATGACCCACCGCAATCCGTGATAGGGATTTTCATCGAACAGCGGCATCGCGAATGCGATCGCCCCGGAGATCGAGGTGCGCGAGCCGCGGCGAACGGGCGCCTTCATGATTTCGTCGGCAACCGCATCGGCCGATTCCGGGCCGTCGATCACCCGCCAGGGAATGATGATCCTCTGGTCGCTCGATGCCGACCACTCGAAATAGGTCACGGCCACCTTGCTGGTCGGACCATTCTTCATCGTCTGAAGAAACTCTTTCGAGACGATCGCCTGCGCGTAACCTTCGCGCTGCACGGCAAGTTCGTCCAGATCCATGGAATAGGAGACATCGACGGCGATCACGAGTTCGAGGTCGACCGAGGCCGCGTTGTCCTTGGTCGCGGCCTGCTGAGGCTTGGGGCCGGGCGCGGCAGCGCCCGCGACGATGCTGCAGGTCACGGCTACCGCCACGAGCCCCGCTCCGATTGAGATACACCAGCGCATTGCGGTTCCTCCCATCGATACACAACGATGGTGACATGCGAAGCGCGACGCCAAAAGCAGTATTGGGTCTTGCATTTCACGTTTCGGTTATCCGCAGCGAGTTGCGGAATCCGAAGCGAACATTGGAAACAGCAGGCCGAACAAGGTGAAGCTGCCGGCACTCGCCCAGTGGCTCTTCGGCGCGTGGTTAGCAATGTGGCAGGTCGAGCGAAGAGCTGGATAGAGAATATTGACGTAACGAGGTCGATCAATCATCGCGTCGACCGTAGTAGCTCCGCAGGAGCCGATACCGAGAATCCGAGGAGATGAATTCCTCACGAAGGCAGGTGTTAGCGTCTCTGCAGAATTTTGGCTCCCCGCTACAACTGAGGTGCTCGAAACGCAGCCTGACTATCTTTGAATTGTTCAGATAGGTCGCAAAATAATGGGCGGCGGTCGGTCGCCCCTTGCACATGCGAAGAACTGCACGTCCAACCTCAAGCGGGAGATGCTCGATCCGGGCGGGATCCCAAGGCGGGTCACGAATAACCGCACTTCCACGTGACCAAGCACTCGATTGAGCGCAACCGAGAATAAACACCAGGCTGATTGCGTGAACCAGCGGCTTCGTTTCTAACATGGCGACCGCCCCAAAGCGGCACCCCTAAAATCAGGTTACCATAGTTGGTCGACCTTATACGAGCCTTTGGCTCAAAAACTGCGCATGGAAGCGAGTTGCCGGCAGCGGACGAACATCCTAACGCGCCGCGCAGCCGCCTGTTTAGAACTCGCCATGCAGACGGCAGGAGAAGATCGAGACCGGCCCGCGGTCGGCGTTGTAGGCGGGATATGCCATGAATTGATAGTCGGCGGTGACGGTGAAGTTTTTCGTGACCTGATAGGCGTAGTAGGCCTCAAGAATCTGCTCCGGCCGGTAGTTGAGCCGACCATCGCCGATCAACAGCCCGATACCGCCGGCGGCATGATAGTCGCGATGCGCCGCGGAAAGCCCGTTGATCGCTCCGCCAACGCCAACAGTGTCGTTCGGCCGCCCCCAATAGCTGCCCTTGATGGAGACGCCACCCGCCAGGCTGCGGTCGATATCGGTGAAGGAGAGGATTTCATTCTGGCCATCGTTCCAGCTCGCCCGCGCGAACACGCCAATATCCTTGGCGACCTGCTGTTCGAGATTGGCATAGAAGCCGTATTTCGGGTTGACGTGGCGGATGCTGGCCATCACGTCGTTGATGTCCTGGGTGGGATCTAGGGCTGCGAGCGCAAGCGCCTGGCGATAATTGCCAGTAACGCCCTGGTTGCCAAACGCGCCGAGCCGGAGTTTGCCCGGCTGGTCGAAGATGGTGTGGCGTTCTTCGAATTCGACCACCGCGCCGCCGGTCCTGAAAGTCAGGATGTCGCTGTTCGGCTGCGAGGGCACCTCAACAAAAGCGGCGCGCACCGCCCAATCCTTGCGGTTGAGCTCGACCATGGCGCCACGGGTGTAGCCCGGCAGGTCGGCAGGAAAGTCGTAAGCCGCCGATTCCCACATCGCCCAGTTCATGAAGTCCGCGCGCGGATCATGGGCATAGGCGTTGCCGTCGAAGAAGTCACCAATCGCAAAGCGGCCGACCACCAGGGTCACGCGGTCGACATCGCGTTTGCCCGCAAGCTGGTTGGGACCATCGGCGACCTCCTCCTGCTCGCCGCCGAGACCCCAGGTCTGCTTGAGGTAGTAGCGCTGCGGACGAATTTTCGGGAAAGCAGCGCCGGCCTTCTGCGCTTCACCGTTCGGGAACCCGGCAAGGCCCAGCGCGCCGTTGATGCCAAAGCCTTGGGCCAGCTCGGGGTTGAAATAGAACTCGCCACCATCCCACAGCCGCACGCCGAGAAAGGCCGTCGTGGTCCAGGTCTGCTGCAATTGCCCGCTACCGGGAAGGCTGTTCGCTCCGGCATAGGGCGAGCGGAATGCCGGATAGCCGTGCGGCAGGAATGTCGTCTGCGCGTGGACATTCCAGTCGTTGGATTCGGGAAGCGCGGTCTTGCCGTCTGCTGCCGGTTTCCAAGGTGTGTCGCCGAACTGGTAGTTAAGGCCGAGCTTGGCAAGGTGAATGCGCGGCTCGACATTGACGCCCGGCAGCGCAAAGCCGCTCAGATCGTAAGCTTGGCGCGACAGGTCGACGTAGTCGTATTCGAGCTTGGCGGTCCAATTGCCGCTGACCGCAAATTCGAGCCCAAGACCGGCGGTCCAGCCGGGCTGGTAGTGCCCGACCGAAGAGATAATACCCCCGCCACTCGCGGGATCGTCGTTGATGTTGATATGGGTGTGGCCCCAGGCGAAGCCGCCGGTGATGAAGGGCATCCAGCGTCCGAAGGCATAGCCGATACGGCCGCGCAAGGTTCCGACATAGTCGAGCGTCGTGTTGAAAGGCGCAGGCGCCCGCGCCAGTGCCGGTTGGTCGGTTGGGCTCGTGAACGACGCATCCGCTTCGATCCCGAGAACGAGATCGTTCGCAAGCTCGCGGTTGTAGCCCATCTGAAAGCCGCCGATCAGGCCGGTCGCGCTGTGGGGAAAAACCACGCCTTGCAGCGGAAACGGACTGGTGCCTGGGCCGAAGCTCGCGTCACCATAGCCGAAATGACCGCCCACGTAGAATCCGGTCCAGTCGTAAACCGATTTCCGGGCCGGCGCCTTAAGTGGCAGATCTGCCGCGGCACCGGGATCGACGAGCGCGAGCATGCCTACTCCGAGGCCGGCGGCGGCGCCCTTCCAGGGTCGGCGGAGACAAGTCATGGGAAGAGCATTTCCAGCAAACATTTCCGGTCTCTCATCATCAAGACAGAGATTATCAGTTGGGTGGCAGCAGTCTATGATCGGCGTGCACCCGAATTTTGAAATTACCGCCATAAAAAAAGGGGCTTCCCCCTCGAAGCGAATCTTATCGCGGGAGCAACCGCACGACCGGGTGGATCAGACCCGGCGGTGACCGCGCAACCCAGTGGTACGACAAACGCGCCGTCGCTCGCATCGTTCAGCAAAAAAGAGGCTTGCGCCCTTGTGTCCCGGAAATCTGCCAGAATGTGGCAACGGGCGGTTGGATCAGAACCGCCCGTTGCCGGAACTGAGCCCGTTGCGCCCAAAGGCGACAGAGCCTGCTAAAGAGCAAGGGACAGCTCCGGTGTCTTCCTGAAC
>Ga0209489_108752_pt1 | contig 13412 bp, 16 predicted proteins | sample SiratrowhiteBW_FD_187527 | JGI IMG/M metagenome (GOLD analysis project Ga0209489, IMG submission 187527) | Root nodule microbial communities of legume samples collected from California, USA - Siratro white BW (SPAdes) (version 2) | ecosystem: Host-associated > Plants > Roots > Nodule | place... | reverse complement strand
AGGCAATGTGCTTGTAAAGAAGATTCGCACCGAAGCAAATCCGGCTGATATGCTCACCAAGCCTCTTCCTATTGAAAAGCTTAAATTTTGCTCAAAGGCAATCTCAGTTTGTTGTTAGTTTGTTTTTGAGTTTGTTATTGTTGATTGTTATTTATGTTTTTTAGTTTATTCTATTTTATGGGTATTAATTGGTATTTGTAGAAATTCGGGTCAAGGTGGAGATTGTTATTTATGACCCTCTTTTGACACATTATTGTACTGCACCAATAAACCTCACCTTTTTCTCTCTCCAATTTCTCTCCGTAACTCGCACCTCTTTTGTCTCCTCCCCTTCATTTCTTCTCTCACACTCTCCTGCACTAGCTCAACGGTGAAGCCCCCAACATACAGATCCAGTTTTAACAAAATGTATGTAAAAAATTGCTGAATTAGGACGAACAATAGTTACAACATTTCACTTCTCGAAGGAAACAGAAATTTAATAGAAAAAAAGATACCAGTAATACTTAATAAGCATCAGAGTATAAACATACAGGTGTTCATCTAACTGGCTTCCCTCCAAATTTACTGATTTATGATTGGTATCTCCCGTTATTGTGTCACCATCTAATTGATTGGGGCTAGTAGATAAAGGTCCTTCAGCATCATTATCACCCATCTTTCTCCTAGGTGCAACTGTTAGTCCTAATCTTTTTAACGTATTGGAAATTTGAGCTGGTGAAATTTTACCATCTGGATCTAGCACTTCAGCTATACGGCGACTGCAATGTCGGTCATCTTTGAATCTATAAAAATCAAAGCAAGAAACAATGGTGAAAAGAAAGGCTAAAATTTATATGCAAGAGAGAGAGAGAGAATTGAAATATATGAATTAATCTATCATGTTTACTCCTTCAAGTACGTCTTCCCTGATGATGTAAAAAAATTAAAGAAAAAAAAAAGTGAATTTCTTTTTGACAATGCTCTAATGTAAACCATGCCCAAAGTTCACACAAAAGTTTGATCTGATTAAACCTACTTTTCATAGAGATCCTTAATTTGTCCTTCCAAATCAGCATCAAGAATAAGTTTTTTCCTTCTCCTTGGAACTGTTTGAGAATCATCTTTCATCAATTGCTCCCCACTGTGATATCCAAGTGAACCAGGTATCAGAAACTACAAAATCTCAAGGAAAATTTTTATGTAAAGTTGTAAGCATACATATGATCATCTTTGCCATTGTTAGCACCAGAGGTAGATGCAAAGCCTTCAATAACATCGTCAAGCTTGTCTCTAGAAGAAAGAAACAAAAAAAAAAATGAGAGTAGTCTTAGTTATAAAATATGGGAAATATTCGATGGTATCATCATAGAATACTTTATAGTATCCTAGATTATCTCATAGGAACTCATCTATATTTTCTTATTTAATTAAGAACTTTACAATTAAAGTAGGGGTATTTGATTAATTTGATTTATAATCATATCGTATCATGTATATAGGAATAAGATTTCCAATTATTATTTATATTTATTGTTATTAACCTACATAAAATGGACTCCATTCATTACGTAGTTCAATTACACAGTTTTAGTATCTCTTCCGTCTTTTTATCCTCTTTCAAAAGTGCAGATAATTCTTCGCAGTATATCTGCCTTTGTCTTTATCAATAATAACTATGAACCAATCAAGCAACAAGCCTAATTTGAAAATTGGTTCCACTTCTAAAGATATGCTCACCTCAGTGTTGCCAACAAATTTCCCAAAAAATATAGAAAGTTCAAAGTCTAACATAGGAAGCTTACAAGCAAAGTTTGAGATATTTATCTTACTTTTGATATCCTGAGTCATGAGTAATCAAAACATCAGCCTCATCCTCGCCAAGTGCATCAGCTATGCTTCTACGAGTCCACAACTTCGCTGGGGATAAACCAACTTCTTCATCTTGTGGAGTGTTATTCCAATTGGTACTTTCTTTCTTCAAATGACCAAGCTCGCTCAACAAATATTCAGCATTGATGTAATGACATTCCCTTCGAGTCTTCCAGAAAAGGACTTCTACAAACAAGAGGGGTTGCTTTTTCATTTTCTTTAGCATCTTTCTGACCAAACGATTCAGGAAATCAACTATATCTGCATATTCCTTGCAGGAACATGACTTTTGTTCGACCAGGATGTCATAAAAAGTTGTGAGCAGCGACAACTGCAAGAGTACGTCAACAAGATCAATAAATAGTATTCAGTAATCATATTCAAAAACTACACATTCTCATTGACGATGAAGTGCTTTCTGGGCTTGACCTGGTAAAGCATAGGTTGGAGTTCAAGATCATCACTTATTCTCCGCAGCATGCTTATTATGTAATGATTAGTAGCAACGGAATTGCTCCTATAAAACTTGAGCAGCCAGCACAATTTCTGAATGATATTGTGATTTGCAAAGGCAGAGACCAGTGTTGAAACCTTGAAATCAACTTCATCAATTGCATTTAGTTGCTCATCTTCAGAAAAATCGTTAGTACCACCCAACATATCCTCATCAACATGTTCAGGATATGTGACTTCCATTGGTTCCAACCCAACTTGGGAGTTCTCAGCTTCCTCAACATGATTCTCATGTTCATTATCATCAAGGGTAACATCTTCCCCGGTAGGATTTGGATTTGGATTTGGGATACATTCCTGCAGTAGCTTATTTTCTGCTGCTTGATTGACAGTTGAGATGCCGGTTTCATTTTGAATGCAATCATTATCTCCAGTCGGTTTGTCCCCCGATTCCGTTCCTTCTGGAATTTTTTTCTTTTTCACTTTCCTTGATTTTCTGGACACCTTGAATTAAAAGATATAAAGTAGAAAAAATTATCAAAATGTAGTAAAATCTTTAGACAGTATGCTCTGCAACAGATTTTTCACATACCTACATATTACATTATTAATGTCAAAAACTAACTCTACTAAAAATTTGAGCTATTAGTGAAGGCTATTCATCTCTAACAAAGCCTACGGAAGCAAAGCTATTTCATTTAAATGTGAAATTTAAATCAATATAAACAAGTGGGGTATTGCATATGAAGTTCAATTGCTAAGCATTTGTGGTAAAGTGGTTACATGCATCTTTCCTTGTTTGTTCTGATCTCAGTGATTTAGTTCAAATATAACTAACTCTTAACAGACACACAAGTTTCAGCTTACCCTTAATGTTCCTCTAGACTGAAGACTATCCATCAGCTTTACAACCTTATGAATGATTTCTACCAAATCTGCAAGATCACTGGAAACATAATTCATAAATATAGAAGCAAAGAAAGAACCACGGACTATACACAAACTCACAACAAAAACATGCATAAAATCACTATTATCATTGGACTCACGTATGATGACAATTGGATGCCTCCCATAACAGACAATTTTGCACACTGCTTTTAAATTGGAAAGTGCATAGTATTTAAGTTTGTAACAAAAGAGAAATTTATTTAATTAGACAAACACTTTAATGCAGCTTGGCGTACTTAGCTTTGTAGCAATCAATGCATTCACAAGTAGAGTATGTTATGTGTTAACTTTTGTATGATGTATGAACTAAAAAGACAACAAGTGATCAATAGATGTCCTTTAATAGCCTTTTGGGACCAGAAGCCCGCTAAGATACAAGTTTAAGACATGAAAAAAGCAGTCCGTATATGTAAATAATCAAGGAATGTGAATTTTTTTATAGAATAACGAGGTTAAACCTTTTTGGTTGCTTGTGGGTGTCAAAGTTTTTCATCAAATTCAATAGAAATTGTGTCATCCCTTCCTCGGTCTGATCATAAGTTAATTTGTACAGAAGGATACGAGCTGTTTGCGGCTCCTTTGAGTCTTCGGGTAACAATTTAAGTATCAAATCCAGCATGCGAATCTGAAAAGTCAAAAAAGAAAAATTAGGAAACATTTAAAGAAGTTATGCACAGGGATGGAGCTCTTGACCTCATTCTTGTGGAAATGCCCTAATTTGTAAAATTATCCAAAACAATAATAGACAAAAGTGGGAGCCATGGAATGCTAACAAAAATGGAATGGGATGGTGATTGATAAAGCAAAACCGTTTGTAGAAGTGATCTAGCTTTAAGATATATTTACAGTCCTAAGCACCTTAGCGAAAAATGAGAGCACGGATATAAAAGAGTAGAAGTTGATGTAGTAACATATGAAAATAAACAGAGCATATTAAGATTTTGTAGTTCATGTTACCATGTTTTTCAAAAGAGAACCAGCTGCAGATAGAAACTGGTGGTCATTTGTTTCCTTCAAACCATCATAGGCATGCCGCCACTTTGAAATGACCAATTGAAACATTGACTCATTCAAGGATGCTGCAATTGGACCACATATTTGACCACTGAAATCTGAGGTAACTGCATCTTTATCACCAAAAGTCTCAAATGTGTCTCCTTCCTCCTTGGTCTAATGAAGACGAGAACATGTATAAGAACGGCAACTGTTCTGAATTCTAGATTAAAAAATCCCATGTATGCTATTTACAAATAAAGCAGCAAGTGATAACTCACACAAGATGAGAACAGATGTTGTTATTCGTTGTCTAATTTTATTTGATATTTTTGTTCATTTCCATTTGTCCAGCCAAACAAAAATTCATTTGTTAGCTTATCATTTAGCGCATGAGTAATGACTAGCTATCACCTTCATGAATCAAAGCTCAGAAAAAAATAAACCCAGAAAATCCAAGTAAAGAAATCAACTTAAGCGTGTTTTTATCCTCTTGTTATTTCTTTTATTGTGCTGTATGTAAATAGTAATCATTATCGAATACTATTCGCTAACAGATAGCCATAATGTGCCAGAAATTTTCATTTGTTAACTTATTATTTAGCACGAGTAATGACTAGCTATGTTCACCATCACGAACCAAAGGTCAGAAAAAAATAAACCTAGAATATCCAAGCAAAGAAATCAACTTAAGTGTGTTTTTATCCTCTTGTTATTTTTTGTTGTTGTACTGTATACAAATAGTAATTAGTATCGCTTACTATTTACTAACAGAAAGCCATAATGTGCCAGAAACTGTAAGGCCTACAAACAAACTTATAACATGAAAAGTTAGCTTCGACATGGTTCGAGAAACTAAAATTACTACTACTTATGCTTAATGCTAAATTCTAAGTAAATAGTAAATAAATAACTAAATATGCATGGAGAATCTATAAATTTCCAACATTCAGATGAATCAGAAATTCTTCCTGTTCCGGACCATGAATGCTTCAAAATTTGCATTGAATACCTCTAATCAAGGGGGCAATGTTAAGTATTTCAGCTTGAAAGAGGACAAGAGAAACGTATGCTGAGAGATTGAAGTTCTCATATTATCATTCTCACCTTGGAAGCTGAATACTTGTAAAACTGAAACGCAGTGACAAATTCAGCCACTTGAAAGAAAACAACAACATCGCTTCTCTGAATTGAGGGATGTTCCTTTTCGATATCTTCACGGATGGATCGCATCAAAACTGATACAGGTTCTAATTGCTGTGAGATAACTTTTCACTTTACAAGTGAAACCAAAAGAAATAAATATATTTGCAAATAATACAGTTTATTTGAGAACAAAAGGCCCATACCATTGTATCCCCCAGAAAGAAACTGATCCAAAAATCCGTGAAGCAGCTCCAATATCTTATCCTTTGTTGAAGGCAACCTTGGATGATCCCACGCAATTCTTTTGGTAGGACCCCGAGTGACATTGTGTGCTTTAAGCAGCACATTATGAGAAGAATTAGGATTTCCCTTAACTACTGCCTTAGAACCATCCTACCAAAGAGAGACAGCCATTATCACTCAAGTCCACCAAGATAAAAGCACAAGCAGTGCAAAAAAGTAGTACCATTGTAAGCCGAGAAAATGTTCCACTAAATTGCGAATGTCTACTCAGATTGTTGACCTTCCTAGTATTTTTTCTCTTCTTTTCCTCCTCCATGATGAACTGTTGGAGACTATTAAGGGAAGCCTGGGGATCTTCCTCTGCCTAAAAAAGATTTTACAATTCGTAATTGACCAAAAAAAATATAAAATCACACATTCCAAAAGACCTTGCAAATAATGTTATCAAAGTACAGTCAGAAAAGAATAATCTAAATAAGTAGGACGCCCCTTGCCAGCTTGGCAAAAAAAGACACTGGTCACCATGAGGACTAACCTTTGATCCCTTCGAATGTGCCCTGATAATTAACTCCGGGTCCTGACCCATCAAAATGTAATGGAAGATTTCCAGTAGAAGCAAGTTATCTTGACGAAGATAAGTATTGGAACCGCCAACATATTGAGAAATAACTAGGATTATATCCATTACATTCTCGCGAAACAAAAGCTCCAGAAACCGGTCTCTCAGAGATAGAAACTGAGTGGCTAGTCCCCCTGACTTCAGGTGCAGCGGAATTTCTTGAACAGCAAGAATATTTCTAAATAATGTAAGCACAAGCTGGACCAATTTCCAATCATCCTCGCTAAATGCACCACTGTAAACAAACAATTAAAAACACACAAATAAGCATTTTTTTTTTTTTCATTTGCACTCGTAACATCGGAAAACACATTGCAGTTTGCAGCCACTCACCTTTCCAGATTCTCAAGCGGCCTCTCTAAAAACGAAACTATCACTGCAGCGACATCACTGTTCGTCACAGCAGACTTCAAACCCCACAGATACTCCAACTGTTGAGATATATCCGTGGAAGAAGGCTCGATCGGCATCGTAAGAAACACCAGTACCTTTACTGAGGAAAAAGAAACAAATACAGGTGAATCAAACCCCAAACACGCCTTAATCGATAAATTCAAGAAATTAATATATATATATATATAAGAAAAACCTGAATTCAGAAGCAAGTTGCGATCTTCGTGATAGAGTTCGATGGTGGGTATCAAGTACTTAGAAACAACGTTCCATTTGCACACTTGTTTGAAGACATCGCGCGTTTGGGGATCGTCGCGCCGTAGAAACCGCAGCAAATCTTTCAGGTTATCTAGTAATTGGCAACGAGTGTAACGATGAGGAACCGGAAATTATCATGGAATCGAATTCAAATGAAAAAAAAAAAAAAAAAAAAAAAAAAAAAAAAAAAAAAAAAAAAAAAAAAAAAAAAAAAAAAAAAAAAAAACAAAAGGGGTATCGGAAAAGCAAGAGAATCGTACCGAGACAGTATTCGCCTTTGGTAAAGCCAATTCGGTTGCCTTCATTGTCCTCTTCGACGGTTCCAAGGCCGGCGCAGATTACTGATAAACCTTCGGTGTCCATGGTGACGGCGGAATTGGAGAGATTGTGCGGTTTTGGGATCTAAACGAAGGTGTGAGTTGAGTTGAGTAGTGTTAAGTGAAGAATGGCGCAAAAACTTCCCGCGCTTTTTAGAAGAAAACGATGTCGTTTAATTTTTCTCGGTACTGTGGGCTCTCTGTGGTTAGCTAACAGAAGAAACGATGTCGTTTGTACGTACTTGGGTGGTGGGCTTTAAAAACGGGCTATTACGGTGGTTTCCCAACCGGCTTTTGCTATTGGAACCTCCGTAATTGATTTCTGCACCTTTCCATTTCAATAAAATGATGAAAATGACTTTTTAAATTCTTAGGCTTTCAAGAAAATGATATTCATAATGCTTACAAAAGTTTCAGAATTACATGCTCCATATGAAAAATTATATTCCAAAATGAGATTCCATGAGAGATTAATGTAAAAATATAATATAGAATTATATTTTCACTTGTCTTAATTTTCATTCTCAATCACTTTATAATAAGATTTGTTATTATAGAATGAGTTTATCAAATAATTTAAAACTTGTTTTGAATTTTTGTTTCCAAAAATGAATGTTTCTATAATAAAGATTGATTAACTTTTTATATATCATATGCTGAAAAAAAAACACATATCTACGTGTCTCAAATTGTTATTATGCATGACAGAAAAAATAATCAAAATATAAAACAAAATATAAATGAGAATAAAATAAAATATTATATCATTATTATTATTGTAACATGTAGAATGATATTGGTAAAAAATAATAAAGTAATGGATACAGTGACTTTTGTTGTAAAAGAGGTTTGTGGAAACATGGTGTTGCTCAAAATCCAAACTGATAGTCATTGTTCCACCTTCCATGAAAGTAAGATTGTTTAGGGTGATGGATCATATTCTACTGGGTGTTCAGGTATTATTAAGATTTATTTAAAGAAATAGTCTACTTATACTGACATCTCTAATAATCACTAGTAATTGGGTTTCTTGTTCAGTGGGAGATTTTACACTGGTAATGTGATTCATTTTGTTCCAAAACTATTAAGTATGTATAAAGGTTGGAAAACATTAATTGACACCTGATAATGGAGACTTTATATAAAAGTAGTTATTGTTAAAACTAGGACAATTTATTTTAAAAGTGTGAAGTAGTTTGATCTTACAAGGAAAAAAATTATTTGAAACCTGCCAAAAAAAAATTACGTTCATTTAACAAGTGTTGATGTGATAGACCTTCGTTATATAATTAGTTGAATGTATTTGTGTGCTACTAAAATGTAGTTGATTATATATACAATATTGTCCTATAATGTATCAACCTTCTTCACATATATCTAATGTATACAAAATTTTAGTTTTATGTATTTTTAAATGTTTTATTTATTTATTTTTCAAACTTTACTCACAATTTTTTTGCTTTTGACTTTCTGCACTTAGATGAGAGAGTTGATTAGAAAAAAAAATTAGGATGTGAAGAGTAAAAAAAATGTAAATTGTAACCTTTAACAAAGTTTGAGTTGATTCAAATTTATTTATTTTTGACGTGTGATTTAAGATTATATTTTTTGAATTTAAAATATCTCATAGTCAAAGTACTCTGAAAGAAGAATTGTGATTTTTCTAATTCTTGATAAACCAACAGTTTAAATACACACTAACAGTTGATTAAAGATCTTAAGCCATCGTTAATTAAGCTTAAATTTCACATCACTCTGGAGGTGATGCCATTATACAAAAAATATTCTCCTTTCATGTATATCTTCTGTGATAGATCCCGTATCAGTAGCAATGAATCATTCAAAAGTGAGCATCTTTAAAAAAGATGTTAAAATAATAAGAACAGACACTTAAATTACTCGCTTCAAAATATGTGTTTAGTTTGTGGGAGCAAACATAGCAAGATGGTGGTTATTTCGATAGAAACAAAGATGTGTTATATGTCTCGTGTCGCGTGTCCTTGCCCCCCACTTGATACATGTCTCATGACCTGACTCTGCCCAACACAATTCCACCTTCTTCTTCTTCTTTTTCAACTCCTTTATCCTTCATACCTTCTGCATACTCCATTACTCTATCTCTGCAAAGATGTCTCATATTGTTGCCACTCGATCCATTCACTCCTCCCTCACGCGCCCCACCACAGGATCTGCACACCAGAGGCCGCTAACTTCATTAAAGCCTCCAACTTTTGCTTCCAAAGTGTTCCCACAACAAAGGAACACCCCCTCCAAAATTCGCTACCCCAGTTGCCGCGTCAATGCTAGGAAATCTGCACCCGCTGAAGTTGTCCCCATGTCACCCGAGGATGATTCAAAGGTTCGTGCCTTTTCTCTCTCACTGTAATTTTCCCTCTGTTTCTTGGAAAGGTATGACGGGGGAGTGAGAAGATTTGTTATTTTGGATGGAAAGACCCGAAATGGAAGTAGAGTGATGAGAAACTTCCACCTGGAAGCATGGTGGATGGGGGTGGAAAGAAGAGAGATAGGAAGAAAGAAGAGAATGTAGAGAGATAAAGGGTTGGAGATCCCATTTACTGAGTAGGTATATGGCCAAAATAGTATATAGAAATGGGAGAACACTCACTTAGAGCAAGATTTTGCAATTGATTTAGTTTCAAACCTAAATTCTATGAAAAAGTGATAGACTTGGATAAGTGATGCCATAGAAAATGAAGAGAGGCACAAAAGGAAAATTGGGTGGAAATGAGATGGCGGAGAAAGTGAGTTCATGGTGAGTATTTATTTTTTTACAAGTAAGAAAAGTGATAAATATGGTAAGTGATGGATAGAAAAGGAAAATATGAATAAAATTGCGTGGAAATCAGATAGAAGAGAACGTGAGTGTATGGTGAGTATTTTTCATATAGTAAGGGGCGGTGGTTGCGAAAATTGTTGAGTTGTAAACCATTTAGTGTTGCGGTGAACAGATTGAGGAGGAGTTGCAGCACTTGCGGGGGATGCAGCAATTTGGTGACACTGCAGTTGGAATGTGGTCAAAACCCACGTTTAGGAGGAAGACAAAGATTGTTTGTACCATTGGTCCTTCTACCAACACCAGGGAAATGATCTGGAAGCTGGCTGAGGCTGGGATGAATGTTGCCCGTATGAATATGTCTCATGGAGACCATGCTTCTCATCAGAAAGTTATTGACTTGGTTAAAGAGTATAATGCTCAATCCAAGGACAATGCCATTGCAATTATGCTTGATACCAAGGTAATGCTTAAGTTCTTCCTTCAATCTACTACTGTTTTTAAGGATACTTTGTTCATACCATATTTCTATGATTACAGTTTAGATTTTGTGTCAGCTGGTAATTCATTTTCTCTGTTTTCAGGGTCCCGAAGTTAGGAGTGGGGATTTGCCTCAACCAATTGTGTTAACACCTGGGCAGGAATTCACTTTTACCATCCGGAGAGGTGTTGGAACTGCAGATTGTGTTAGCGTGAACTATGATGATTTTGTCAATGATGTGGAAGTGGGGGACATGCTCCTTGTTGATGGTATGTCAACCAACTATTTGGTAAAAATGTTTGAATTATAAAAAATTGTGTTATGATCGAGGAATGATAATCACCTATCATGAGACTAATTTATTCTTTTATGTGGTTTTCTTTAACCTTTTGTGATATGATCATATGAGGGATGATCTTCCATTGGGCCACTGTGTGATTCAAATAGTGGAGTGGTTTTCATCAGTGGCCAAAATAGTGGCTTTTTGTGCGCTATAGCACACCACCACAACATAGGATTATAAACTAATTAAAGTAAAACAAGCTTATAAGCTAATTAAAGTAGGTTATAAACTACTCACGTGACTAACCAAATACACTTATGATACGTTTAATTGTTGTCGGACAATATCTGTATTTTCCTATTTATCTCAGGAAGAGTTAATACTGAGTCAGTGGTGTCTCCTATTGTGTGTGATGTAGGTGGTATGATGTCTTTGGTGGTGAAGTCTAAGACAGAGGATTCTGTGAAATGTGAAGTTGTTGATGGTGGAGAGCTCAAGTCAAGGAGACATTTGAATGTTAGAGGAAAAAGTGCAACACTGCCTTCCATCACTGGTTAGGTTTCAGTTTTTTATTCCCATTCTTGTCATATATATTTTTTAAATATTTGTCCATCTCTTTCTACATGCCTCTATGTGGATGGGTTCTGGCCACTGGACGAGGATTAAGGTTATGTTGATTTCCCTAAGACATAATATTTGTGTTGATTTGATACAGACAAGGATTGGGATGACATCAAATTTGGAGTGGATAACAAAGTTGATTTCTATGCTGTTTCTTTTGTGAAGGATGCACAAGTAGTTCATGAACTGAAGAATTATTTGAAAAGTAAATATTCAAGATAATTTTAAATCTTTTAGTTAGTCCATGCTTCTAATTTCTCTAATTATTTTGAAATATGATAAATTGTCCACTCAACACTGCAGGCTGTGATGCTGATATACACGTCATCGTAAAAATTGAGAGTGCAGACTCTATACCAAACTTGCATTCGATTATTACAGCATCTGATGGGGTGCTAATCTAATCCTTAATTTTTTTTTCACTATGTTTACTTCTTGATTTTGGGAAACAGGGATGATTTGGCCCATATTGTAAAAACAGAAATCTTCATCACTGAGTGTTTTGCTTAGAGGTTGTGGATTAAGTTTTTGGAGCATTTCTTTAGTGTTTGTTGATATTGAACTGTCTGCTTTTGGCTTCCTGTTTAGGCCATGGTTGCAAGAGGAGATCTTGGTGCAGAGCTCCCTATTGAAGAGGTTCCACTTTTGCAGGTAAAGTCCTTTTAAACAGAAATGAGTTAATGGCAAAGAAAATTATAGCATATTGCTTCCATAACTGGACATCAATTTGAGTTCTTCATCAATAATGCCTGGTAATGCAGGAAGAGATAATCAACATGTGCCGTAGCATGGGAAAGGCCGTTATTGTGGCCACAAATATGCTGGAAAGCATGATTGTTCACCCAACACCAACCAGAGCTGAGGTATCTGATATTGCAATTGCTGTCCGAGAAGGTTCTGATGCAATAATGCTTTCTGGGGAAACTGCTCATGGAAAGTAAGTAATAATTCTGTCACCTAATATTCTCCTGTTGGAGTTCTTACTAAGGAAAGGAAAATATCACAATCAAATTGGTGTTACCTTGAAAAATTAGGTTTTAATGTGTATAGTTGAAAGTAGATATTGTGATTTTACATGCTAGAGTATCAATGTCTGGTTTCATTTGTAGCAGTCTACTTAGTGACTTGGAAGAGTGATCTAAAGGGAAGGCATTCATGGAATGTGACTATAATAATGACATTCATTGCAATGCAGGTTCCCACTAAAAGCTGTGAAAGTAATGCACACTGTGGCTTTACGGACAGAAGCCACTATAACTGATGGTCGGTTGCCACCTAATATTGGTAACGTATTCAAGGTTTGAATTTTAAACTCAATGACTCCACTTATTTTTAATCAGTGTGTTCTAATTTTCCTGTTGGTACTGAAATGTGATCTTTTTTGTGCTGAGTAGAACCACATGAGTGAGATGTTTGCTTACCATGCAACCATGATGTCTAATACCCTTGGAACCTCAACTGTTGTCTTCACTAGATCAGGCTTCATGGCCATCCTTTTGAGCCACTATCGACCTTCAGGCACCATATTTGCCTTTACAGATCAGTAAGTTCCTTTTTCGCTTTCTCTCTTGAGACCAGACCAAAACAGTTTACTTTTCTTTGAGTTACAGAATGTACTAGGTAGTTAGTAAACTAATATATAGCCTGTTTGGAAACAGTTTTGTCTGCCTCTAAAAGAACTTTTGTTTCAAAAGTTACTAAGAAGTTGTTTCTTCTAACAAAAGTAGCCAATTGCATGTGTCCAAGTTGTATCGGGTGTTTTTTCTTATATTGAAATATACTCCATTCATCATAAACAATCAGCAAGAGATCATGTACATGTATTATATCAGACTAATACACTCTTAATTATACTTTAATCTATAGCATATGTTATCCCTTAATTATTTGTCATCTGTATATATCTTTATGTATCTTTCCATTACAATTATTCAGAAACAAATCTTTTTATAATATATATATATATATATATATATATATATATATATATATATTATATTTATATATAT
>Ga0209489_108751_pt1 | contig 13413 bp, 4 predicted proteins | sample SiratrowhiteBW_FD_187527 | JGI IMG/M metagenome (GOLD analysis project Ga0209489, IMG submission 187527) | Root nodule microbial communities of legume samples collected from California, USA - Siratro white BW (SPAdes) (version 2) | ecosystem: Host-associated > Plants > Roots > Nodule | place: USA... | reverse complement strand
AAAAAAAAAAAAAAAAAAAAAAAAAAAAAAAAGAAAAAAAAAAGAGCAGCTTTTATTTTCCATATTTCTAACAACTAAGATCAAAGAGAGTTATTCAGTATAAGACATGCAGTTTCACATTCGGACAAATCTGTCACCAAGAAAATTAACCACACCACAAAAGGAATAAAACAAGAAAGCAACAACAAATTGAATTATGGATGTCCGAAAAAATACTCAAAAAAATATAACAACCGATAGACAAGACAGAAGCATGAAGACCATGTTACAGTAAACCTAAACAAATGCAGAATCATAAAAAAATCCGCATATACATATGTAAAGGTATAACAAGAGTTGTTACTTCTTACCTTCCCCGACAGATGATGTCACAATCCCCAAACACTGATAATCCAGAACCTGGAAAGGGATTAAAAGGGTATAAAATAGAAACAAAGAAATTATCAGAAATTATATTCGATTCAAAGATCTATGGCATAAGAATTGTGGTGGGTCGAGCACAAGAAACAGTTTTTTTTCAAGTATGAAAGATCCCAAAGTTCATAGCAGGCAAAAAAATTTAGGGTTTCTGAAGAAAATACGAAAACAAAAGAAAGCATAGCATAACTTGGTCTTGAGAATTAAGAACGTTTCTGTTTAGAACGAACCTCAGACAGCGAAGTGCGAAAACAAAAGCTGTGTGATCGATTCTGACTAACATTGTCGGAGCTAACTCTTATATGCCCGAGTGTTTTCAATTTTTTTACAATGACGATTTTGCCCTTTCCATATTCCGCACCCCAACATGACATTCTTTTCCCAAAATTATATATAAATTTAGATCTTCCAACTTATTTGCTAAACTCACATGGGTCATATCAGAATTTATATTAATGAATTTATATTGTATTTACAATTTGTTTAGAATTTTGAAATTTCTGAAGGGTATAGGATGTTAATTATTAAATTAAAAAGTAACTTATAGTTAAGTAATAGTTTACTTTTTGTTAATTAGTGACTTATAAGTTATATTGAAGTTAGAATTATCTTATTTAATATCTGAATCATTGATACACGGAAATGCACAACTAAATGCATGTGTGTTTTTATAGTTTTCCGGAGTAGATTTATATTTGAGAGGAAAAATATTAATAAATTATAAAAATATAACATTATTTAGATTAAATGAAAAATGATAGAAATAAGTGAAAATGAGATAATTTTATTTGTTATTTATTACAGATAAATAAAATAAAAACACTTTTAATATTTCAAACCAATTTTTTAATCAACATAATCAATTAATTTTTTATACATTTAGATTTTGAGATACAGATTATAAACTTTGTTCACAAATTTTACCATAATACAAAAATTAGTAAATTAATGTGCATAAATCAACTCTTTAATGTAAAGACATTGAAAGTGGGGATGGTCTGACATTTATTTTGTTTTTAATTGTATGAATTCAAAACATTACAGCAAAGCAGAGCAGAGAAATGGCAGGATTTTAGGGTTTCTCCTTCTTTTGATTTGTTCTATTCTCTGACGAATCCACCATTTCCCTTTCTCTATTTTCCTTTCTGCTATCATCAATGCTTTTCTAGACTGCCCTAGCTATTCAAACCCTCACAACGGTACTTAGTAGCTTTTTCAGGTTCTCTTCTCTTATTGGTACAAAGAAAGATAGTATTATTACTGCATTCATTTACTTCTACTAACTTTTGATTTTGGTTTTAAACATTACTATACTCTTTTATCTTGTAATCCACTTATTTCTTTGGATTTGTTCCACTTAGACATTAAAAATGATAAAAATTTAGTTTAGACAACAATTTTACAATTCAGTTTATCTCTACTAAGGTAAAGCAATCAAATTAAATCTACTCTAGTACCTCAAATTAAAAATTAAAAATTACAAAAATCAAAATCAAAATATAGATTTAAAATGTATTTAAATTTAAATTATAGGTATAACTATTATTGTATAACTATAATAAAAGTAAAAAATGTATAAATATGATTAAACTCTGTCTTGAAATGATTAATTAATTTTCTATAAATAATTATTTATTGATAAATATGATAAATTTGATTATTTTAAATTGAGTCTTACAAGAATATTTTTTTAAATATTTAAAATTGTTATATTTTTAATTGAATCCCTTTTATTAATTGGAGTGAATTTAATAAAAAAAATTGAAGTTTTAAAATTTTAATCATCTATAGAGAAACAAATCAATCATGTAGAGATACAAAATAACACTGTTGGATAAAGATGAGTGTGGTTTCAAAACTTCATTTCTTTCATTCTCCAAGTTCATATTGTTATGCTTAAGTTCATGATATTATGTTTAAGACTGTAAAATCAAATAGTTATGTCACCTCTCAATTAAAAAAATTTACAAATTTTAAACACTCAAACAAAAACTTTTAATAAGGGCTTAGTTAAAAATACTCAATTTTATGATGAACTTAAAATTTAATCAAATCATTTTTTTTATTCTCTATATAGAGACACATAAGTATTGTGATGATGCAAAGTAAGAAGTCATTCCAGTTAACAAAAAAAATTAAACGACAAAGGTGTGTTTGGATTTGATGATATAGATTTAAGATAATGAAAAAAAAGTAGATTTGAGGTAGAAGTAGATGGAAAGTATTTGTGTTATGATTAAGAAAAAAATGCTGAGAAATTAAAATAAAGTTTATAAAAAAATTGTGAGGGATGTATATAATTGATAAAATAGTATTTAGTAGATGAAATTATAATTAAAATTAATTTAAAATTAATTACGATTAATAATTTGAGTGTGATTAATGAATTATTATTTTTTAATTAATGAAATTATAATATTATCAATTTTTTTAATAAAAATTACACTATTATATTTAATGATATTATTATCATTTTATAAATTCATTTTAATTATTGTTATAATTTTAATTTTTAATATTATTACTTTTATTATTATTTTATTATTTATAATTTTATTATTATTTTTAGTTTTTAATATTAATATTATTAGTATTTTATTTTTATAATTGTCTTATTTTTATTATTACTTTATAAATTTATATTTATATATATATATATATATATATTTATCTTTATTAATATTTTATTATTATTATTTTATAATTTATTATTGTTTTAATAATTATTATTATTATGTTATATTATATAATTAATTTTATCTATTTTATTATAATATAAATATAAATATTAGTAAATTAATTATATAAAAAATATAATAAAGATTCGTTGTTTACTCGCAAATCTTTGCTATATTGCGAAGAGAACCTGTTGTTAAAATGTTTTTTCTTATTTTCTGTTTTTAAATAATTTTTTCATTTATTGAAATACGTACTTTCTTTTTTTTATAGTGTTTTATAACTTTTTGCGTATGTCTCAATGCTGGAGAAAAAAAACTTAAGAAATAGATGATAAGATATAAAAATAATTGTAATTGTAAAAGTTTGTGCGTGATATTTTATTTTATTAATATTTATTTTTTTAATTGATAAATTTGTAAGATGATAAATTTATCTTTATAATTAAAGTAATTTAAAATTAGATATGATTAATTTATTTTGTATAATTGATAAGTTATTTGTTTTTAGAAAGATATTAAACTATGAAATTACATAATTATTCTTGTACTTAAATTTAATTTATAATGAAATTTGATACATTTGTTTTGTTTAAGATTAGTTAATATTTTTATATTAATAAAATTGTAATATTAAAAATTTAAGGTTAAAATTAATTTGAAATTAAATTAATTAAATGTATATGACACTTGTGTTTTATCACTAAAATATATTTTGGGAAGGTTTTTGAACTATGTAAAATAACAAAAATTAGTACTTTTAGTCATTGGTTTAATAGGAAAATATTTATGAAAATTTGTAATAATCAGATTTTGTAATTCGTATTAATAGAAATAATTTGAAAAAGAATAAACGATCATTTAAAAATTTACTTAAATCATACAATCATTTATGTTAAATAAGATTGTTACCTTAAAATATGAGTAAAATCAACTCTTGTTGAAGATTTGAGGATACACCTTGGTTTTAGTGATAGTTATTTTATGAATTATTTCTCTAACATCAAAATGGAATTGAAATTGAATATATTATGAAAGTGATGGAAAACCAAAGAGCAGCACACTTCAATTCTTCAAGTTATATCCAGTTATGTGAATGAATTTAACAACTCATTCATCCATAATTGATCCCTACCCATCCTTTAGGAAGTCAATTTTCCTTAATTGATGACATAAATTGATAATACTTCAGGACTCATTCAAATAATGTCATAACAACACCCTTTGTATACACTAAGTATGACACTAATTGTTATCAATAATGTCATTCCGTCAACAAGATACAATATATTCAGACAATATGCAACTATACAAAGAATGATCACCATTGCAACTTCCACTTTGAAGTGATTTTGTTATTCTACATGAAACAACAAATTTAAATTCATATCACCATTATGAATTTCATTCATGTGTCTTTAGTCTAAATATATTGATGAAATTATATCATTATCTATAACAAAGAACTTTTCACATACCATATCCCATATCATATGAAATTACTTAATTTATGAAAAGTAGTTAAATTTTTAGAAATTATTTCACTCATCTAGAATGAATTTTTTAAATTAACTAATATTTAATCATAAATTACTTGTAATATTTATTCCTAAATATGTATACAAATACAAATTAAAATATCTAATGATAATTGATATTTTATCAATTAATTATCTGAAATTAAACCCCCTAAATTACAAATTATATTCAATCTTAAATATTTATATAATAATCAAGTAAATAAATTTTAAATACAATATTATAATTCTAAATTTATTCAAGTTATAACTATTTTCAAATGGCACATTGTAAATAATTTCAAAATGTATCTCATCTAACACCAATGTGCACAGATTTGAAGGTTAACTTACATGTTCAACTTCACAGTGAATAATCAATCAAAAACCACCAAAATATACACCAACAAAAAGATCACCACTCGTAACAAAGATGAGCACCTAAAGCTTCAGTAATCAACCTACAATCAAGCAACAATATAAAAGACAGTTCCAACCAAAACAAAATGGCATTTATTAAAATATTTTTATAATTTATAATTTAGTTTTGTCATTAAGATACCACAATGTTTGAATAAGTGATTAGTGTCACATTTTTTTAAATAAGTAATAAACATTTAATACTCTAAAAATATTTTGTATCCAGTTTATCTCAATTTAAATAGTGCTACATACATTATCTTATAATTAAGAATACCTCATAATACAAAAACATATTTTAGATCAAGCTAATGTCAATTTCAAGATCTTCTTATAAATGTAATTATTCAAAATTATATTACATAATTCTTGTTGAATACATTGTCTTACAATCATAAATACCTTAATATTAATATAAGTCTCTAAACTAATAATAATAATAATAATAATAATAAGCAACTACATTAATAATTTAGGTAATATTATCTCAGTGTCAAAGTTATAAATAAAAATTTAATAATATATATAATAATAATATAAAAAAGTAATAATATCAAATTAAATAGTAATATTACTCTGCTTGGATATAAAATTTTATTATTCAAACAATATATTTTTAATATAAAAAGTCCAAAAATCTTTTTAAATTGCCCGTATATAGAATCACCATCTTCCAACCTTGTTTAAAATTATACCTTCAAATTATATAACAGAACAATAGGGAAGTGTGAAGAAGACACTTGAAGAATTAAGAATTAAGTAAAAAAGTTCAATGTATAACATAATTAAACATAAATAATACTTAATATCTATGAATAATAAACTGTTAATACAATTAATACCGTGTTTAGATAAAAGAAAATCAAACTTTTATATTAACAATCATCAAAGATATAACTAACAGAGAAGTCAAGCACCACAACTTCAGTCACAAAGAGTATCTTCATTAGTACTTAGTACTTTTAGTTACTTCTAAGTAACCTATAGAAATGTACAAACATATAAACCTATACAAACCTCAACATTGAACCAAATTAAAAAAAAAATAAAACATATAATATATTATGCTACTAGATTATGTAATGCAAAACTACATATAATTAATTAACCTAATCAATCAAGCACCTCAGATTTTCTTCTTCAACCTCTTGTCCGCTCTCGTCAGCCATTGCTAGTCAGCTATTGAGAGTATCTTCCAAACCAAAATGACGACCATCTTCCTGCACTATATCCAATAGAAGAAACATGAACCATATGCTCAAATAAACCAAAGAAGAAAAACATTTGTGAAAACGAATCCAACACCACACCAACCTCAGCAACAATACCACACTCAATCACCAACACCACCACCTTCAGCTACTTCTAATCAAGCTACAAAAGCTTACAAACATCAACAAACGCAAACAAACATCAATGATGAACAAAATTAAAAAAATGAAACCTATAATCAATTATGCACATCGTTATGGGGCGCAAATAGTACATATATTTAACTGACCTAATTGATTATGCACCTTTTGAGTCTTCTTCAACCTCTCATCTTGTCAGCTAGTGATGTAAACCAATCACCACCAAACCACCCACGTTGCATCACGATATCACTCAAACCATCATCACAATCCTCTCTCACACACCAACACCTCAACTTGTACAATACCTCAATTCACAAACGTTCAATAATGACAGGTCATTCAAGACGCCCACTACAGCTTTATAATGACAAATTGAAACTCCTTTAAACCAGGTCGACACGCCTATCAAAGCTCTACAACAAAGCACTATAGACTATCATAGTTTGGAATCTCTGCATTAACACAATCATAGTGAAAGCAACTGCATGTCACATGACATAACTCAAAGCATGAAAGTACCTGTGAGAAAGAATCTCTGATGAATCACAGTGAAAGCAACTGGTACAGTGACACAACATTCAAAGCCAAAAGATACTTTTGTAAATTAACAAATAGTGACGTAATTTTGCATACAAATCTCTTCTAAGAACAAGGAATCCACATTCATACAATCTGCACATCTTCACTTATAAATCATAGTGCATCAGCTTAACCGAACGCAATCCATCCCCTCATATTCATCATCCTTCATATTCTACCCCTACAACCAAACATAATTTGAATCTCATTTTGAATTTAAATATTAAGTAAATATGTTTATTTAATTACATATTATAATTTCTTCAAAAACATCCTTGAACAAAGCATCATATTATACTATTATACTATATCACTCATCTTATTTTGTTTGATCTTTCTATCAAAATTTTTAAACCCTTCTTTCCTCATTCTTAAAGGCACCAGGTGTAGTAAAGTCAAACTAAGTCTTCTTTTTTAAAATAGTAACATATTGAATCTATATTTAACGTTATAACCTTAAAAATATGTTAAATTTTATTTAAATGAATGAAAATTAAATATAAACTTTTTTATGATCTTACAATAACTTATATTATAATTATTAAATATTATTTAAATATATATACTGTATATTTCAAATATAATTGAGATATATAGATACAATGTGTATATTTTAACTTAATAAATTTTTATTATCATTATGAATATGATTTGTAGATAAATAAAATTGAGCATTTCCAGATTGGATATATTGTTAACTGAATATATTGTTGAAATAAAATATGGAAAATTCCTCTAATAAATATAATAAAAATAAATTCGAAGCGTGACGGCAAAAGTAAAGATTGTTTGTAAAATGTCCGTGTTTAAGAATATTTTCACTTGAGGGAGAGTATATCAATGTAGAAGAGACTCGCACTTCAGGGTGAGATTTTTATAAATCTAAGTCTCATCTTGAACAAAAATGAAAAAGTTGAGCAACATATAAAAAAGAAGTATTGACAATGATGCATAATGTTATGATCAAGTCAAGTAAAAAGAAGAAGAGCTTGAAGACTTTGTGGTTTAGAATCAAAATAAGAAGAATAAATGTATTTTGAAGAGAGATTTGAACAGAGAGAACTACTAATTTTTTGTATGGCTATTTGGTTGTAGACTAGTTTGTAATTCATTTTTCATTGACTATACATTTGAATAGGATTTTCATTTGTCAAGGTGTAGAAGGGTGTTGCACTGGTTTTTGTTGAATCTTGCAGGGTGCAAGATTGTGTATTGGTTGTACAATTGTGTGTTTTAGTGAAATTCTTTGTAAGTTTGCAAAGAAAATTGGATGTAACCCTTGAGGAATAATGAACCATTATAAAATTCTTGTGTTTTTTCTCTCTAGTATATGATTTTAACTGGAATTATCGTTTGTGCATAATCTATATCTAAACGAAAATTTAATCAACTACTTTTATGATTAAACTGATTGTTTTTTAGGTTTTATATACACTATTGTTCACTTATTAAATTAAAATGTGATATATTTTTCATCTAATCTTGATCAAACATGTATATACTGGTATTATCGATTAAGATATGATATTCCGGGTAATTTAGTTCTTTTGGTAATTGAATTTGTAAATTGCACATATCATTCAATTGAATTTTTGATTCTGCTTTGCTGTAGAATTTGAATTCATTGTGTAAACACCTAATTTCATTTGTGCAAATAAAGTTTAAAACATAAAAAAGAGGGAGTGGGGTGGGGTGTTTGTTACTCACTCTCCCATCTCCATTAATTAGATTGTCATCTTGACTCTCTCTTTTCCATGCAACTCTCTCAAGCATTAATTAGATTGTCATCTTGACTCTCTATTAATTAGATTGTGAATTTGACTCTCTCTTTTCCATGCAGCTCTTTCAAGCATTAATTAGATTGTCATCTTGATTCTCTCTTTTTCCATGTAACTCTCTCAAGCCCTTCACCTCCCTACACCTTCATAAATTATTACACGCTTTCTCTCTCCTTTCATTAATTACATTCTCTCTCCCCTATGAACCATTCACTCTCATTCTCTCACACTATTAATCTCCATCTTCTTTTCTTTTTTCCATTAATTACTGTCATGTCAAATTTCCACCTTTACTCTCTCTCCATTAATGCATTCAGCTCAGGTCTCTCCACTTTCTCACTCCACATTCACTCTCTTCTCTCTTCCATGGTTAACATCCACCTTCACTCTTGCCATTAATGCATGTCATTCTCATTCTCTCCCTTTTCACGTGCATTCTCCTCTCTCCCCACAATTGAATGTTGTTCCACTCCCATAATTGTACACTTCTTTTCTCTCTTTCTTAATTGAAGTTAATGCAATTGCATCTTCCTCCTTCTTCTCTTTCTTAATTCTCCTTCTTCTCTTTCTTAATTGAAGTTAATGGAAAATTAGTGTAATTTATGTTCAATAAAGAACCGTGATATTAGAAAACATTACAGTAAAGAATTAGAAGGTCCGCAGAAAATATATAAAGAAGACCTTAGACTATTGTGGGGATCCATCACTACAACGGGTTGAGGTATAGGCATGAAACACGGGGGTCGAGAAAGAAAAACAAAAACACACATGCATATGCACTCGAGCATGGCATATTCACGACAAAATAAGAGTTTGAAAGGCAACCAACATCTAAGTTCTACAACAAGTATAGGTTATATGTTATTCAGTCTTATTGTTTCGTTTTGAATCTTGAAGAATGATATTCTAGGTTGTGAACTGTGTTCTTGTGTTCTTTACATCTACAATTTGTTTGTTTTGTTATTTTCATGTTGCATTGTGTACTGTTGTCTTTTGCATCATATTGAATGTATCATTGTCCTCTGACACAGGCCAAGGCCAATCTTAAATGCACCATTTTATTCCGTGATAAAAAACGAGTAATAAATCCAATAATAATCCAGTACCCATTAACCCACAAGTAAAAAGGTTAACCTAAAAAGGCCAAAAGCTCATTGAACTGTCAACATCATAACCAAAACATAAAGTTGTATGATGTCACCCATAATTATAAACTTCAATGTTGTATTTCATTACCCAAGACCTTTGTATTTCATTACCCAAGACCTTATCATCCTTCTCACGAAACTGTATAACGTCACACAGAACCTTATCATCCTTCTCACGAAACTGTATGACGTCACACAGAGTCGACAACACACAGAACCTTATCATCCTTCTCATGAAACTATATGAGGTCACACAGAATCGCATGGCGTCATCTAAAATCCTACATTTTCATGAACATAATCTCTCAATATTGAGTGACGTCACACGGAACCGTTTCAAATCACCCAAAGAAACAAAACCTTGTCATTCTTTCCATGACGTATGACTTCATCCTACACAGAATCGCCCAAAACACCATACCAAATGACGTCATACAAAAGTCGTATGATGTCATCCAAAACCCTTCATCTCAAAAACATAATCTCTCAATGTCGAATGATTTCACACAAAGCCATATGACGTTAGACACAGAACCTTATCATCCTTCCTACAAAGTCGTATGACGTCACCCAAAACCTTACATCTTGTAAACATAATCTCCCAATGTCGAATGACGTCACACAGAGTCGTATGACGTCACCAAATACACAAAACCTTATCATCCTTCTCGAAACCGTATGACATACAGAGTTGTATGACGTCACTCCATAAGTAATGACGTCATCCAGTGATTGACCAAAGCGGCACTGAATGTCCAAAACGGAACCGAAAGCCTTTACAAAAAGCTTATCTGAATATATTGTCCGAGAGCCTTTTTCAAAAGCCTTGGCCAAATACATTGGCCGAATGTCTTTTCTGATTGCTTTTGGTCGAATGTATAACTTTCTTATGAATGTATAACTTTCTTATAAAACTACGTATGTCCTGATTTCCCATCACTGATGGAATACGTAGGAACGAGGTCAATCATTGTCGGGTCATTTAATTGAAAAAATATTTTTTTGTTTTTATTTACACTTTATATCATTTTGGGGAAGAAACAAACATTTTGTAAAACCACACTCATTTGATTAAAGGTATTGTCTTAGGACAGACATTGTGTCTTAGGACAGGCATTGTGTCTTAGGACAGGCATTGTGTCTTAGGACAGGCATTGTGTCTTAGGACAGGCATTGTGTCTTAGGAGGCATTGTGTCTTAGGACAGGTATTGTGTCTTAGGACAAACATTGTGTCTTAGGACATGCATTGTGTCTTAGGACATGCATTGTGTCTTAGGACATTGTGGAGTGTTAATACCTTTCCTACCGCATTAAATTAATTCAATTAAAAGTCCTTCTTCTTTCCAATATTTTTTTAGTTTTTAAAAGTTCAATTCACCTACTCTCTTGAACTTAACATAAAAGTTTTTACAAGAAGATTCATCCTGTATATGAGTTTGACTCAGGTCTCATTGTTGTTTAATTCTTCTTAATGTTTTCTTCTTTGATTTTTCCAACAAATGATATTAGGTTAATGATTTCTTTAAATTAACTAATTATTTTCAAAAAAATACACTTTTGATTTAAAAAAATAAAAAATAGAAGGATAGTAAAATTTACTTTTAATTCGATTATCTGTCTCGATTTTCACTTTAGAGTCACTTTCTAGGTTTTCTTCTCTCGACTTCTTGTATTCACTCTCTCAGTTTTTTTTTTTTTCTCTCTCGGTCCAGTCCTAAATTGTGTACTTCAACAAATACGGTCATTAATTGATTGCTACAGTTCTACCAAAATATATTTTTATTGTATATTTGGTTAGATATAAATAAATTATAGTATTAAGTTGATACAATATAACACTAATACAACAAATGTTGAAATATAAATAATGAAATACAATATAATAGTAATATTAAGTTGATACAGTATAATTTTTTTTTAATTTAGTTTATTAAATCCCGTGCACTGGTAAAATACTAGTATATATTACATATATAATTAAAATTCGATTTTGAGAAGAGGAAGAGGACACGTGAAAATATAGTAAGTTGAATATTTTGATTTTATTTTAATTAACACATATATAAAATGTTAGATAATTTTAAATTTTCATAAAAAAATGTTAACTTCATTTATTTTTGTGTGTTTTAATTGAATAGATGGATGGTAATTTTTAATGTAAATTTGTGGGAGTGGTATGATTGCAAGGGTGAAAGAGAACCATTGAATAAGTCAGTGAAGATATGATTAAAGGTTGTGTTTCTCAACTCCGAAAGGGCAAGAGAGCAAGAACAGAGAAGAAGATAAATAAAGAAAAGGTTTTCCAAGATACGAAGCTTAGATAGTGAGTGGCATATGGCATATCACACCTCTTTCTCTTCTTCTTCTTCTCTCAAAACCCTACTTTTCACTCTATTCATTCAGTGCCTACTTTTTTACACCAATCATCCATCATCAACTTTTATTTTATTGGCCAAGAATTATTCCAACCTCACTTGCAATGCTTAGGCTGCCACGTTCCAACACCCACATTGGTGGAAACATTGCTTTGGACTTCCTTTTTAACAAAATCAAATAAGAGAAAAAAAGTGTCAAATGAAGTGAGGATGAGAATGTAAATTTGGATGAAATCCAATCATAAAGTAGTATAGAATTTAGTTAAGATAAAATTAACCCTAACAATTTTTAAGTTTAAAAACATAGCAAATTTGATTATCATGACAAATATATAAAAGTCACTTATTTTTTAATATTTTTGAAGCTTTTTAAAATGTAAATTTAAGAAATATTTAATTATTATATTCTACAAGGATGCACCTAATTTGAAAAATAATTGATGTATAAAATTAAATGGATAGAATTAATTTAATATACTTATTTTATATTTTTATATTAGATATATTAAGTTGTGAATGGTGAGAAGGAATTATTGTGTTCTTTGACAGCTCAATCGCAAACATTGTAAACACCCACTTCACATCTTATCTCTTTTTCTCACTTCACGAACAAAAACCAGTCTTTTTTCTCCTTTACTCCCATGATTTTTCTTGGACCTCCATGAATGTGTAAAAGATAAAATCATCTTTAGTATCTTCATTTCCTTGCATGTCATTGTTGGTCCTTTTTCATTTTTCTTTTTGTCGTTCCTCTAGTCATGTATTCTTTTGGTCATACACTTTATACCTCTCATGATTTTTGTATCTAGAAGAGATGAACATATCACACTTCAAGTCCTTCCATCCGTTAATAATAACTTTTGGATTTTACAAAGACTTTCAGAATTTACAATCTGGAAGTGAATCTGAAAGTTACATTTTCACAATTTAAAAAAGAAATTGTAGGAACAGCTGGCTCCAGAAGGGGGGTTGAATGGAGCCTGAACTCAATTTGCTATAAATAGAAACCACCAACCAAGGCAAAAAATATAAGCACAGATAAAGCAGTTTTATACTGGTTCACCCTAATCTCTTGGGCTACGTCCAGTTCTCCCTTGAACAAACCGTTCAAGAGGTTCCACTATTAAGCAAATAGTTACAACGAGTAC
>Ga0209489_108748_pt1 | contig 13415 bp, 19 predicted proteins | sample SiratrowhiteBW_FD_187527 | JGI IMG/M metagenome (GOLD analysis project Ga0209489, IMG submission 187527) | Root nodule microbial communities of legume samples collected from California, USA - Siratro white BW (SPAdes) (version 2) | ecosystem: Host-associated > Plants > Roots > Nodule | place... | reverse complement strand
CGTTGATCAACTATCCCGCCCCCGCGACAGCGCGCGACCGCGTCGCACAAACTTGCTCGTATCACCGGCGCGCGACGCATTTGCAGGAAGGTCGAACGCGCGCTGGCCAAAGAAGTCGAGCGCCCCCGGAGCCATCCGTCCGGCGAACACTGCTGGGGTGCATGTCGCGACTAAACGCACTCGCATCTCTTAACGCTACCAAGCGGCACGTGCTTGACGTCATTCCATAGGATAGTCGGGCAGAACCAGCATATCGAGGCCGTCCTCAACACGCTCGCCCATGCCGGTGATGCCGCCGCCGCACACCTTGATGCCGGCGCCACGCGGAGCACCTGCGCCCCCAATTCTTTGCACCTAAGGGCCTTTCCGAAGGCCGACCGAAAGAAGGAATCGTTGCGGTGCGGACGATACCCCCCGCATGGTTATTTGGCAGATTGCGCTTCGGCATGCGCGCGCAACCTTCGTACTGACCGGACAAATGCACACTCTCTCAGCGAGAGTGATCTGATCGTATCATAAGCGTACGGTACGTACCGGAGCGAGCGTGAGAAGATTTCCAGCTTCGGCGCGCAGAACCACCGGCCGTCTTGCCGCACGTCACGGCAGCCGCACCAGCATTGCGATACGGCCAAAAATCTCAAGGCCTTTGCATGAGCGGGGGCACTCTTGCAGCACCTAGGACAGTGAATTGATTTTGCAATGGCAGCGCCTGAAGCGGCCGTCGCGTTTGTTGAACACCTGCCGTCTGACGTCCGCTTCTAACCAACAGCTCACCCACAGTCGCTTGCGCTGTTGGTAATGTCAGGAGATCGGAGCGGGCCTGACACTCCAGTAGGCAAGCCGAGCCCGACTGGTCCGCGGTCGAGGTCCACTTCAGTCGTTTTCCTCCCGCCGCGTCCGGTTGATGACGTCTTGTGCCTGGAACCAGACACGGGAGGCTCGAGCAATCCTGTTGGCGCAGCACGGGCTACGTGATCTCGCTCGATTCAGACAAGGCCGGCAGACCATGTTTGATGGCACGTCGATTGCTGGGGAGATGGAAAAGAGCCGCAGGCTTGGGCGACCTCGCGGTCGCCAAGTCAGGAATTCACAACGTGGTTCGAGCCGGCCCGGCCCCAAGTGTGACAAATCGTCCGTTGGAGAAGACATGACAAGACATGCGCGGCCGTCAACCGTCGGAGACATAGAGCAACAGAGGCGGATCGATCTCGCCGCCGCATATCGGCTGCTTTGCCGGTTCAACCTCAATGACAGCATCGACAGCCATATCTCGGTCAGCCTTCCCGGCCCTCAAGACCTTTTCTTTGAGCCAATACGTTCGGGATGCGGTTGGAGTGGCAACCGCCTGCAATCTCATCACAGTCGATATCAACTACGACAGTTTCGATGATCCCCACCGGTTGGGTATCAATCCGGCCGGCTTCGCCAAGCCCGCGCCATCCATATCAATGACGCGCGGCGTCGATCGGCTCAAGATACCGAGGACAGTTTATGAACACTCCACCAGAGAAGATCACTCCAGAAACCGACGCTACGGCTGCGACCTGGGATAATCTGTCGCCGCTACTGGTCGATATCCGCGCGCGTCGAGACGAGTTCGCCCGCGCGCAGAAGATTCCAGACGAGATCATCGAGGGCTTCAAGCGCGTTGGCGTCTATCGGGCTATGGCCGCCAAGCGATTCGGCGGCGAGGAGCGAACGCCGGCCGATTTTTGTCGCCTGATCGAGCGCATTTCCGAAGCCGACGGCTCCGCCGGTTGGGTCGCCAGCTTCGGCGATGGGGCTCGCTACCTCGCGGCTCTTCCGGACGATACGCTTCGCAAGGTATACGCGAATGGACCTGACGTGGTGTTGGCAGGTGCGCTTTTCCCGCTCCAGCCCGCCAGGCGAAGCACCGACGGATTTGTCGTGAACGGCGTGTGGCCATTCGCCAGCGGCTCACCGGGCGCGGATCTGATAGGCGTCGGCATCACTGTGGATGACGATCCGACCGGTGGTCTTGCGCGTGTAGCCGTGATGCCGGCCGAGAAGGTGACAATCCGCCCCAATTGGGACGTCATCGGCCTGCAAGGCACCGGCAGCCACGACGTCGTTGTCAACGATGTCATTGTGCCGGAGGAATGGACCTTGATCCGCGGCGGTCCGCCGACACTCGACGGGCCGGTCTATCGTTATCCGTCCGTGGCTTTCGCTGCGCAGGCGCATGCGATTGTCGGCATCGGTATTGCGCGCTCCGCGCTAGACGAGGTGATCGCCATGGCCGGAAGCCGCGCCTCGATCACTGGAGCGCCCGTGATGGCAGAGCGCGGCTATGTCCAGCTGGAGATGGCCAGAGCCGAAGCCATGCTGCGTTCCGCCCGTTCCTTCTTCTATGAGGCCACCGAGGAGCTGTGGAAGGAAGCGCTCGAGGGTGCGATAAACCTGAGCACGGCGACGCTGATGCGGCTCGCCGCGACGAACGCCGCGCGGCAGAGCGCTGAGGTCTGCAAGATTGCGAGCGGTCTCGCTGGAACTGGGTCGCTCGATACCACCAGCAATCTGGCCCGCGCCATGTGCGACAGCTTCGTGGTCGCCCAGCACGCAGCTTTAAACGAGGGAACGCTCCAGAGCGCCGGCCGCCTCCTGCTCGGATGTGCAGCACAGCCGGGCTTTCCATGAAGTGGTTCATCCACGAGCAATTCCGCACGCCCCGCAGCAACGGATTGCCGGACCTGCGTTATGATGTGGTCTGCCGCTGGAGGACCTGGCGGCCTGCCAGCCTTGTTTAAGGGACAAGAGAGAGACCCTTGCGGTCAGCCGCTTCTTAAAACACCACTGCATATCCGCGGAGCATCCCTTCCCCGTCGCAAACATAGCGAGCGCTCTCATAAGTCTCTGCGCCCCTGCCTTGATCATTGTCGTGTCGAGCCCGATCCACTTGCATTTCAGCGCAACGGCTCGCGGTTCAACTCACGAACCTTCCACGCCGCCGTCGCTGAAAGGGGCGAGCGACGTCCGCCCGGCAGGCCGGTACAGGGACAGACACGCGCTTTTTCAACCACCAGGGCAGCAAGACGGGAACGTCAATTGGAAGACAGTGACCTATCCGGCGCGATCGTGCCCGAACCCCGCAGTGTTGCTTACTTCGCGCTTGGGCCGCGCTTACCCCAGCACTTTCAAAGAATCATAATCACCGTAGATAGGCACTCGTCAGCTTCTCGAAAGCCAACCTTCGTAGCATTCGAACCTGGTCTCTAGATGCCGATGCCGCCTATGACTGGACTGGTGACGAACGTGGGATACCCGATCGACGGATCGGCAAGAGACTTTGTTCGAATAAGAGCAAGGAGAGCATTATGGATTCCAATCGGATAAACGGTGCCGGCTCGCCAGGGTCCCCAACGGGGTACGTCCGCACACAGGAGGACCATAATCTATTTAGGCAGGCTATGAGTGAAGCCAGGCCAGCGTCTGCTGCGCCTGCATCGGCAAAGGCTCCGATTTGGCGTTCGAGTGAACCATACGGGACCTTCTCACGCGATGGCTACTCTTGGAACAACGACGTATGGGGTGCGGGCGCTGGGCCTCAAACGATTTCGGTGCATGCAGTCAACCAGTGGGGCGTGTGGTCGAACCAGCCCAATACTGCTGGCATCAAGAGCTATCCGCACGAGGCCTTCAATATCGGAAAACCGCTGAGTTCAATCAACACTCTGCAATCGAGCTTCAATCAGGGTGTTCCCACTAGCGGCGCCTGGGACGTCGCCTACGATATCTGGGACAGCTCAAACCAGCATGAGATAATGCTCTGGACCAATTACACCGGAAATCCGGACGGCAGCGGCAATGTCAAACCAATTTCTTATCATTATCGGCAGGATCCTTCCGGGGCGGCGATCCCGGTCTACACCAACGTCGACGTGGGCGGGGCGACTTGGAACGTGTTTGAAGGCTTCAATGGTCACAAGGTCATCTCACTCCTGCGCACTTCGAAGACGAACAGCGGGACAGTGGACATCAAGAGTATCCTGCAGTGGATCAAGTCAAAGGGCTACTTCGGCGACATAAACGTCGGTAGCGTCCAGTACGGCGTCGAGATCACCTCGTCCCCAGGGGGAATGAACTTCAATTTCAACGACTGGACCGTGACCTCAAAGTGAAGATCGCGGGCGAAGATGTGATCTGCGCTTTGCCATTGAGCGGCGCCAACTGACGACCTCGGCTTGCCGTTTGCATACGGACAACGTATTCGCCGTCGACATGGGGAATGTACCACATGCCCCTGCGCCACGGCTTGAGGTCGTTCTCGGCCATCCGGCGGGTTTCAGAAGCGGCGAGCTGTGTACGTTACGGACTGACCTCGCTCTTTCATAGACGCGGGATTCGGCTAGTGTCCATCTAACCCTGTGCGTTGACTGGCGGGCCGGTATGCGATTAGCAATGCGCTACGAAGCTGAGACGGGACGAACGCGTCCTACGTTAACATTGCTTGTTCATACGGTCTTTCTTTGCGCATGCGCCCCCGCTCGTCGCCCTGCTGGAACGACATCGGCAAATGTGCATGTATTATTTTCGAGCGATGAGCTGCCGGCCGATAGTGCCCCGAACAGTTGTATGTTTCGGCGAGGCGGTCCGTTTTCTCACCAAGTCGAGGTGGGCTCCCGCTCCCTCATGGCAGTGCAATCGAAGGGGTTTGATGTGCGACCATGACTTTATCTCCGGCTGCTCCTGGCACTGACCGCCGCCGGGCGCTTTGCTCTGCTCGATCTTACTCGCCGCTGCGCTTACCCTGTGAGGACCACGCCATGAAATCGCTCAAGCTGATCGGCTTTGCACTTGGAGCAGCGATTGTACTGTCCAGCGCGGCATTGGCGGAGGACATCACCATCGCCGTCGCTGGACCGATAACCGGGAGCGAGTCCGCCTTCGGGCGGCAAATGAAGAACGGCGCAGAGATGGCGGTGGAGCAGATCAACGCTTCCGGCGGCGTACTCGGCAAGAAGATCGCCCTCGACGTCGAGGATGATGGCTGCGATCCCAAGCAGGCGCGATCGGTAGCGGAGAAGGTCGCCGCCGCCAAGATCCCATTCGTTGCCGGTCACTTTTGTTCTTCGTCATCGATCCCTGCCTCGGAAGCCTATGCGGATGGCGGCGTCCTGCAGATCACGCCGGCTTCGACCAACCCGCTATTCACCGAGCGCAAGCTATGGAACGTGGCGCGCGTCTGCGGCCGCGACGACCAGCAGGGCCAAGTTGCCTCCCAGTACATTAAGAAGCACTTCAACGGCAAGAACATCGCCATTCTGAATGACAAGACCACTTATGGTAAGGGGCTTGCCGAGGAGACGAAGAAGTCCCTCAACAAGGCCGGCATCATTGAGAAGATGTACGAGTCCTATAACAAGGGCGACAAGGACTTCAATGCGATCGTCTCGCGCCTGAAGCGAGACAATATCGACCTCGTCTATGTCGGCGGCTATCACCAGGAAGCGGGCCTTATCTTGCGCCAGATGCGCGATCAGGGCCTGAAGACCGTACTGATGTCGGGCGACGCGTTGGCTGACAAGGAATATGCCTCCATCACCGGCGCGGCTGGAGCAGGCACGCTCTTCACCTTCGGCCCCGACCCGCGCAAAAAACCGACGGCGGCTGCGATCGTCAATACATTCAGGTCCAGGAATATCGACCCCGAAGGCTACACGCTCTATACTTACGCTGCTGTGCAGGTCTGGACGCAAGCCGCAACCAAAGTCGGCACCACCGATCCGAGGAAGGTGATGGACACGATCAAAGCGGGCTCCTGGGACACGGTGATCGGCAAACTGGAATACGATGCCAAGGGTGACATCAAGCAGCTCGACTATGTCGTTTATAGGTGGGACGACAAGGGCGGCTATAGCGAGACTAACCCGAGCGCATTCTGACGCATCTTGGTCCGACGCATCAAAGCTGGCGTATTCCCGGGGCGGTGATTAACGCCGATTGACCGAGTGCTCCAGGGCAGCAAGTTGCGGCCGGAAGAGATTGAATGTCTGAGCTCGGCCTATGCAAGGCCCCTGCGCTCGCTTTTGCCTGGTTGATCGAGACGACCTTATCGCCGAAATCGTGGCAAAGAAGATTAGCGAGATCGGCGCAAGCGGGTTTGGCGATCCGGCAGAGATATCAAAGCTCGCCATCGGCCTAAAGCGAGCATCGCATACATAGCTGATCGTTTTATCTTTACTTCCGATCGATGCACAGCCCGCTCCTGCAGGAAGGCCTCACGGCTTGGACTCAATGGAGCTTATCAGGCTTGACTAATGCAAATCTTTGAGCGGTCGGCAGATGAGGCGACTGTTCGACAACTTGTAGCCCCACATGCTTCCGTGCGACACGTATCGCTCGTGCCCGTTGATCCACGAAGAGCTTCGACCTGAGATTACTGCCCGGCCCATGGAGAACAAGGTGGGGCCGGTCCCTCTACCCCCGGGGACGCCGCGCTGCGGATTACAATGGCTTTTGTCTACCGTTCCTCGTCTGTCGACTGATCATTCGATATACCGCCGAGCGCGTCACCCGCATTGCGACTTTCGGCCCTCGGCATTTTCCGCGACATTGCGCAGGACGAGCTCAGAAAGCTGCACAACCAGCTCTTTGAGACGCGCTATTTCTTGCCTGCACCGCGCCAACTCGCGCTGTTCATCTGTCATTCTTGATATTTCATAGCGGTTCCCAGCCGCATGATTCATGTTGAACCTCTATCCGACTAGGTAAGCGCGAACGACGGCTCGAGCATACCCTTTGCCCGGGATTGTACCGGCAGATCGGCATTTTTGCGCCAGTAAACATCGTACGCAGCGATCCACGATCTTGCCGCCTCCGCTTAGTGTGCCATCCCGGCTACAGATCTGAGCGTCTCGTACAAAAACTCGCTTGCCATGAGGAGCACGAGATCGAGTTTTGCCCCCTCGGGACGGCCCTCGCGGAAATAGCCACATCGGATCCAATTGCCTTCCTGATTTGCATTCACATATCACACCAGACCCATCAAACCTGGAACAACATCCGTCCAGGCTCACGACGCGATCGCCGTTCCTGCTGGAACGATCCGCCAGCCGTGTTCCACAGATATCAAAAACGCGTCTGCAGTGCGGAGGCGATCCGCATCGCGCGCTTTACTGTCGATGCTTTCCTTGACTGGACGGTGACCATCCACCTCCCCGCATGATCAAGAGAAAATCAGACGCGTCGATTTTGCGCAGCGCATTGCGCCAACTCCGCAAAGGAATTGCCTTTTGGGTGCTGCCACGGCGCAATGCGGAAGGCGTCAGTCTCGAGCCCAACTTGGCTGTGCCCTCCCGAGCCTTGGTGCTCGGCTGGAAGGTGATCGCGGCTCGGCGCTGGCCGCCCTGCTTCGTCCTTGTTCGAGAAGCAAGCGGTTTGTCATCGAGATTGGGAATGGGAATGGCCAGAAGGTTGTTATCAGAACTTCCGTGGTGATCCCCAACATCGAATATGAGCTCGAAGAGGAGAGCAGAAGAGGTTGAACATCAAAGGGAACCGTGCAGAATGATCGAGACCACGCAGCTGGTGGGGATAGTTGATGGTTGGCGTACCCCGGCGATAGAACGGGGCGTTTCTTGCCGCACCAAATGCGCATTGCGCGTCCCGCCCGTCGACATCCACGCCGGCGGTCACCAGCCATACTGGCTTGGCGCCGGCATCGGCGAGAGCCGCTCCAATCAATTCCATCGGCACGAGCCGACCTCAGCTCCTTAGCCGGTTTTGCAGTGCCGGCCGGCTGACGCCGAGATTCTTGAGGTTCGGCGGGTCTGGCTGACCTGTTGCCAATCCCTGAGCAGCGCGCGCGTGCGGGACAAAAACGCCACAATCATAGCTGTTCTGCTGCTTGGCCATGTCGGCTGGCCTGAAGCTGAGGCCCAGCCGGTTGGCGAGCCTTGCTGCACGCGCGTCATTGTATCCCCGGATGGAGTCGTAATGATAGGCGACCGGCCGTTGCCGGTCCCTACGATCAACGACCGCCTCCTTCCCTCCTTCGACACCTCCGCGGCTTGACCAGCGCGACGCGCATCAGCTGCCCTTCGAAATCCCAGGCAAGCAAAATAGAACTGTGAGCAGCTCGCGCCCATCGCGATCCGGCTGACACAATTCAACTTGCAGTTTGCGCTCGTTAGCAGCGTGTTTGCTCCAAACATTTGAGCGTCGGCACAGCGTATCAAAAACACGACCTTTCTGGTCCAAAGCTTCGTTACTGTAGTGGTCTGTGTGGAGAATGGATTAGCCGCGCGCGAAATCCAGGCAATCCAGGACGTGGACGGCGCCTCCACGCCGATCTTGCCCCTGCTCACCAACGCGGATTCGGCGCCGTCGGTGGGAGTCCGCGAAGAACGCCAGCACGCTCGCGCTCCATAACATCTGCATCGTCAGACAATGCTCTCGACCACAGGAGAGTGGCTTTCCATGTTGGCCAATACCGCTCGGCATTTCACTGTGACGGACCAGCCGAATGAGCCGCAGTTCCACAAGCCCCATTGTAAAGATGCTCAGATCGGGCATCCGCGCGGCAAGTAGCCTGGTGCGCTCGGACCAATCCTGTCCGCTCTTGGCCGGAATGACCATCTCGAGTTTGAGATCGTCGACGCTGGCCATGCTATTCGGATAGCCAACAAGAAGCTTCCAAAATGATGACCACGGTCGCCACTTAGAAACCACGTGATCTTCTGGAAAAGACGAACACATACGACATCACACAAAATATGACGTGCAATGTGCCTTGAGCGCTCACGTGTACAAGCCCATTCAAAAACAGAATGCGACACGCACGTCGACCGCTGGCGGATCCCTCAGCTGCCTGTGAGAGATCGGCGGCTTGAATTTTATGCGGATCAGCTAAAAGGCCTTGAATCGCACGTGGCGTCACGTTGTACCATTGCGAAGTAGCTGACGAGGATGCCCGGCAAATCGGACCGGCCCGCTGTTTGCTGCCACCGGTGAGACGATGATACCAATGCGGTCGATGTGTGTACAGCAGAGGGCGACACGGCCCCAATCCCCGCCTGTGGGATCGCGCGAACGGGCTCCGAGTGCTCGCATGCGCACAACAACGTACTTCGTCCCAGCCCAGGAAATGCTGGGTTACTGCGCTGTGCGGCCGGCACGTTGACGCCGTTCTAACAACCGCGGATCGTCCCTGTTCGGCGCCGCTCATTAGTCAGTATGACTTTGACGATCCTCAGGACAACGGACAATACACACTTCAAGGCTTGTGCGAGCCAGTGTTGAGCCGCACATCAATATCGTCTGATAAAAAAAATGACGCCAGATTTCTCGGATCATTGATCCTTTCGCAATTAGAATTTGCGGTGAACGTTTTGCCGCAAATAACCGTCGGCAGTTCTCCCTCTGTCGACGACAGACTTCGGCCCGGCCATCGAAATGAGGCCGGGCTTTTTTTGCCACCGATGAACGACAGTTTGGAGTGTTCTGGCCCGCGGTGTCTGATGATGGCGAAGGATTAGGGAGACAAACGTAAGCGATCGATTGGGAGGATAGTTCGTCACATGCTGAAATCGATCAATACGATCCTAGCGCTCGAGCTGCTCTGGCTGCTCGCCCCCATGGGCCATGGCGACTGCCTCGTGGTCGTCGACGCCAACCACCCGGCCACCAGCATTGTCGCGGCGACTCTGCTCGGAGCGCCTGATCCAGCTGCCGGGCATGAGTCATGGAGAGGACCGTCCGCGCCATCCTAACGCTCTATCCGCTCGACGATGTCGTCGATCCGTGCGCGTGATGATGCCGGTCGACGATCCCGACCGTGTGCCCGGACGCAGCGCACGGTGCTGGCCGAGATCGAGCGCTCAGTCGGCCGCGCCGTCAGTCCCGGCAAGCTCTCGCGTCCGGATTTTTATCGCGCGGCGGCTTCGAGCTTCGGCGTCGTGCAGGTGGGTGACAGCAGGGGATATGGGTGCTTCCTGATCAGGAAGGGCGTGATCAGCTAAGAGAAAAATTCTGCGCAAAAATGCGCAGAACTCTGCACCCAAATTTGAATGGCCTCCGCGCAACCGACCGACTATTGTCGATCCATGTCTCGCCTTGTGTGTCTAACTGCTACTATCATCATGTCGCTGCTGCCGGTCGTCGCGAACGCTGCGCCAATTCAAAAGCGGCCCAAGCCGGTCTGGCAAGGTTACGGCTTCCTGCCAGGCTATCGCCAGCCGCTGAGCAACAGCATTCCGCTCTACAAGCAGAAGGACGCGATGCGTCGGCTCTCGCGCGCCGACCGGCGCCACTGGTATATTGACCCGGTTCCTCAGTACTACGGTTGGGATGGCGAGTGGCACTATTTCGGCAGTCCCGGCTTTGGCGGCGGCCGCTACAATGGCGGGAGCTTCGGGCCGTGCTGGACGCGGACGCCGATCGGGCCGATCTGGAATTGCGGGTGATCGGGCGGCGCGGCTAGGAGAAACTTCGGGCCATTGCGCCGCGATCACGTCGAGGCGTTTACTGACGTCCTCGCCGATCTTCGTCATTGCGCGGCAGCCGCACGAGCAGAGCGTGCTCGCAGATTCGATGATCAGCTCCACCTGCGGCAAATGAGCAGGCAAGTAACCCTGATTGCGATGACGATCTTGATCCGATCCGGCGCGAGATCCCCCTGATGATCGCCCCCGCCTTCTCCTGCGCCGCGTCCAGGACGCCTTGCGGGATAATCGGCTGCTGCAGTTATGCTGGACGCCTCACGGCGATCTTGTCCGGAATGAACAACATGCTTCAGCTCGCTTTCCCATTGAGACAATAGCGACACCAAGCGCGTGCTGAAATCCGCCCATCTCAAGGAACTACGAGAACTGATGCAATTGCTTTGGCATTTGTTCGAAGCAGTGCACCAGCTTCCTACAGGGCCAGACCATACAGCAGCCGTTTAGACGATTAAACGCTTCGAGCGCCGGCTGGCAGTGGCGATTCAAGCATCTGAAACGGCTCGGGCTACTGACCGCGAAGTCGTCGGTCGTGCCGGCTCGCTAAATAAGCGACGCAATTGCTGCGGGCAGCAAACTGAGGCTATGGGCCAAATTCCGGACTGTGCACTGCAAAAACAAGCAAGCATTTCACTCGATCACCTCCTCGGCGCGAGCGACGAGCGTCGTCGGCACTTCGATGCCCAGCATCTTGGCGGTCTTAAGGTTGACCACAAGATCAAATTTCGTCGGCTGCTCCACGGGAAGATCAGACGGCTTCCTGCCACGCAGAACCTTGTCGACGAGCTCAGCAGCGCGGCGATAAAGGTCAGTGAGGTTGGGTCCATAAGATATCAGGCCTCCCTCTTCGACGTGCTCCCGCTCACCATAGATAGTCGGCAGCTGCGCCTCCAACGCTAACGTGGCGATCCGACCCCTGTTGTTATTTACAAGCGGATCAGCACACACATTGACAGCGTCTACCCTGCCTTTCAGTGCTTTGAAGGCGGTCCCGATATCCTCCACGCGACGGAATTCAGGTGTGACAAATTCGAGATTAAGAGACTTGGCCGTCTTCTGCACATCGCGCATCTCTAACGCAGCTCCCGCACTACCGGGATTGGCGAGGATTCCCAATCGGCGCAAACTCGGGACCAGCTCGCGAATTAGCTCCAGTCTCTTACCACTTAGATCGGACCCTTGATACGACAGCCCCGTGACGCTTCCGCCTGGTCGCGCCAGACTGGCGACAAGCCCGGTGCCAACTGGGTCGGTCGATATCGCGAAGACGATCGGGATGTCCAAGGTCGCCTGTTTCGCCGCTATAACGGGTCCAGCTCCCGCAGTGACAATGATATCGACCTTCTTGCGCACAAATTCAGTCGCGATTTCGGCGGCGCGCTTGTTGCTGGCCTCCGCCCAGCGATATTCGATAGCCACCTTCCGCCCCTCGGGCCAACCGAACTCGCTCAGTCGCTGCAAGAAAGCAGGTAGAGATTTTCTCTGGGCCGAGGCCGTAGTTGCGCCCAACTATCCAATGGTCGGTATCCGCTCCCGTTGCTGCGCGCGGGCGACGAGCGGCCACATGGCCACGACACCAAGCATACTAAGAAATCGACGCCGCCTCATTTGTCCGACCCGAGGCATCAAAACGGGCAGCTTATAGCACAAAGGGCGCGTGTGGTGCCCCTCGACGGCTACCAGATGCGATATATCTATTTTCTCAGTCCGTCCGCGCGTGTGCGGCTCGCCTGCAAAGAAATCGCATATGCGGAGATCATGCGGCGCGGCGCCGGCATGTATCGCGGTAATGCGCGTGGCAAGTAGGCGATGGCCGACAACCAATCGGCACAGCGGCGCGGCAGCGGCGACCGCAACGCTCCAGCTTGAGCCGACATGTCGGGTCTTGGAAGCGAAGCAGAAATCATGTGCTCGTTCCGAGCCTTATCGGTTGTGACTCGCAGCGGTCCATCGGTGACAGCTGCGCAGCGTCCGCTTCCAGACCAGCACCGGACTAGCCCTCGCAGGCCTAGAACACTGATCCTGGCCCGAGGCTGACGGACACATTGCGTGGACAGCGCGGCATAAGCCGGACTCACTGTTGCTCACTGGCAGCCACTTAGGATTGCACTTGCGAAATACTTCGGCGCGTCTTTGAAAGGCAGGTAAATGTTCTTTCTCTTGAAAGGTCTCGAAGTTCTCTAGCTCGCTCCAAACTGTATCGGTCGCCAACAACAAGATTGGCGTGAGCCACCGGTCTGTGTCAGGTCGGCTGCCATATTCGATTTCCATCACAACCTGTCCGCTCACAGGATCTGCTTCACAATTGTTTCAAAAGGAATTAATCTGCTGCCGTTGCGGAATTTCAAACTTGATTGGAGCGTCGACGATAATGCGTAAGGAGTATTCAAATGCCAACCAACGGAGAGCCGCGTAGAGCAATTACGCTTGGTGGAGGTGGGCCGGCAGCGGGGCTGCACATCGGGGTTCTGGAGGCCCTTGCCAATCAGCCCGACCTGAAGTTCGACGTATGGTCTTTGTCTTGCATCGGTGCATGGGTCGGTGTCGTCTACAACCAGTCAGACAAACCCAATGCTCAAGGTAAGGTCGAAGAAACATACGAATTCTTCAGAAATGGCGTATTTCGAGATGATGAAGGCTACAGGCGCTTCCCGATAAACACCGTGTTCGGGCCGGATTGGCGCAGCAACATCGACGCATTCAACAAATTCGTTAGTGACCCCAAAAATTATAAAGACTTTCAATGGCAGCCCTACAGGATGTTCGATTACGTCCAGGAATCGCTGTCAATTGTGATGGACCAATTGCCGACCGGCGAAAGAAAATCCTTCAAGAGGTTGGACGAAGGAGATCTCAATCGATGGATACTCAACCAGGTGATGGCTCCTAATCCCTTCATCCGCTATCTGACATCCCTGATGTACCTGTCCAAGTTCAACGGACTCTCCAGAATAA
>Ga0209489_108746_pt1 | contig 13422 bp, 10 predicted proteins | sample SiratrowhiteBW_FD_187527 | JGI IMG/M metagenome (GOLD analysis project Ga0209489, IMG submission 187527) | Root nodule microbial communities of legume samples collected from California, USA - Siratro white BW (SPAdes) (version 2) | ecosystem: Host-associated > Plants > Roots > Nodule | place... | reverse complement strand
ATGAAAATCTAATGCACATCAATTTGGATGTCCATATTTGATATTGTAAAAAAATTGTAGAATAAAAACTTAGTCAAGAAAAAATAATAAATCCTTCTTTAACACAATTTGCTTCAATATTTTTCAAATAATCGCATCACCAATAATATGATAAATAATTTTTTTATCTATATCAATAAAGAAATAGGTAAAATCAGGATGAATAATATTTATATGGTCAGAATCAAAATCATTGAGCGAAATGTATTTTTTAAATTTCTCTAATGGTTCTTAGTAAAGTTCAGCAAAATGTGTTTTTTAAAGTACAAAATCATGATAATTACCACCACAACGATAAAATAAATTTTTTTATTGTATATTATTATTTTCACCCTTTTTCTTTTTATTTTACTTTTCTACTTTTAGTAAAAAAATATATATCTTCATTACTTCATTTAAAATCATATCCACAAGCACGATTTTAATCACAATTACTATCATAAAAGTAGTATATTGTCGCATTTCCTCTTAAGAAACTAACAAAACCAATCAAATGAGTGTCAAGATTTTCTGTTAACAACTCACTATTTTTTATAACAATAGTTTAAAATAATAATTATACAATCAAAAATGTATTCTAGAATTTGAATAATAAATGAACCCAAGAACATAAACAAAATAATAAGAATAAGATGTTAAAAGGAAATTTTAGAAGAAGAATTACAACTAACCTCAAAACGTGAATTAGAAAATACGAATTATTTGCAATATGAACTCAAAATGTAGGAAGAATTAGAGAAAAAAAGAGATAATATATTAAAATTTGTCTATTTTTGCAAAATAGGAATCTCTTATTGATAAGTAAAAATGTAGTTTAAATTATACAAGGACTCAATCAAATCAAAAGATTCCTATTTACTTAAAAACTATTAAACATAGAATACAGAAAACTAGTGGACAACCATTATAAAATAAATAATATGCCACAAGAATAACATATAAAATTATTATTTTAAAGGTTTACAGGTTAAAAATGATATTTTCATCTCTTGTATCTTTAGTCAACAGATATAAAAATTTGAAGACGAGGGAAATTAAATTTGGAAGAATCAGTCCTGGTATGACAAAGTATTATTTAAACCCTGGAGCAAGTAAACCCATTTGTTGACTTCAATTTCTTTTCTTTTTTTTTTATTGTCAATGCAAACCATTGCTTGTAGTACACTACCAAAATCTTTTATGTAAATTGAGCTAAGTCATCAAATTAATGTTGTTCCTCTCCTTTGTTCAATTCAGAAAAAAAAAAATGAGAAACATTTCGAAAACACCATACTCTATATTTCTCCTTTTGTTAGCAACAACAATTAGGGTTCATGGTCGCTATCTGCCAGAACTAGTTTCAGATGGTGTTCACAAAGTTCAACACAACGAAACTTCTTACTTAGTTCTCAAAGGAATTGATGATGAATCCTGTGAGGAGCACTGCAAGCAAATGTATGGCTTCTTGCCATGCACAAACAATATTTTTGGCTATCTCTTTCTTATTTTGGTGTATGAGTATTTGCTGTTCCATGGAGAATCATATTTGGCTAAAGGAGGAGAACAAATCTTCAAGATTCTTGGCCCTGGTATCTTTGGTGCTAGTGCTTTTCACATCCTAGGTGCCCTTCCAGAGTCCTTAATTCTTCTTGGTATGTGTTTCATCTCTTATCCTTTTTCCCTTCAGAGAAACAAAACTAAATTGTTCTGCTTTCGTGAGCCACCATGTTGATCAACTTGAATTGAATACATGCACCATGCAGTTGCAGATACATATCAAAACTGGAAAAATGATATGAATACATGTCTGAAAGTGTTTTCCATTTTTAACTAGTGAAAATATTAACAGTAATCTTAATATATATGATACCTAAACTACACCTATATATATATATATATATATATATATATATATATATATATATATATATATTTGTCTTATCAGTATGATGTCAATGTAATAATACTTTTTTTAATATTTCATATCCGTTTGCGTGAGGTATTGTGAATGCAAGAAGTACACTCTAGCTGATAAAGGGATATCTCAACCCACACAATCATTTACTACTCATAAAAAATTATTTACATGGGCAGAATGAGTAATTATATTTTTTAAGTGTTTGAACAAAGCTTTTATAGAAAAGTTTGTCTTAACACATATACTTAGTAGTTAATTTTGAAATATTGTGCATAAACTAGTTGTGATTGTCAATATATAATATTATGTGGATCATATCTATGAAAATTTATATATTTACTAATAGTCAATTTTCGTTGTAGTTATCATGAAAAAAAGTGTGACTAATTATTTATAAAAACTTATGTATAAATTATATTAGTATAATACTTCCCAATTCTATCTTCTTTTTTTATCAGCACTTTCCAATTCTATCTATTTTCGTATGAACTAGTTATTGTGTTTTATGTTCAGATATTGGAGTTTTTTTTAAATATTTTTAATTACGTTGAATAATTTCATTTATGATTAAGAATTGTATTACTTTTTGAATGTGCATATTTCACTTTTAATCAATATTTTCTGTATTGTTTTTCATAAGTAAACATTTACTTTAATATCCATGATTAATGTTTCTATCATAAATACCATTGTAACTTGTCAAAGAAACACATAAATGAAAAAAAGAATAGTCAAAATACTAATAATGAAATTGAGAATGACTATATAAAGATTTAATTAATAAGTATTAAAATCATTATACACATAAGTGAAATTCAATAGATGATGTGGTCTTTATAATAAGCCCTGTTATTTACAGTTTTCACATAAATTTTATTCCACAAATAAGTACATTAAAATCTGGTATATTATACTAATATTTCAATGATAATTAAAATTATGAGAGAATATTTTGTGAGGCACTTGTTTGGAACCTTTTAGAACCAGCTAAGACTTTATTTAATAAAAAGGTGTGTAAATTAATATCGTTATATACTTTCTACAAACAAGTGTTATCAACACATTTTTATTTAAAGATTTAAGCACCTATAACTGACTTTTGTTTTAAGTATACAATAAAATTTTCCTTTACATTTTTTATTTAATAATATTATTATTTGTTTGTTAAGTTGTTTTACATGTGTGAATTAATTATATATGATGTCAAAACATATTAATTGTCAAGTACTAAGAGACTAAAACAGAATATAAAAATGTTTTGACAAATGAAATCAAAATAAATACAAATAAATATTTAATTTATAGCTGATTTAAAAAAATTGCTGATACTCAAAATAAAAATTAGTTATATATATGAAATAAAATGTTTGATTTACAATTAGTTTAAAAAAAAGTATTAAATACTCAAAATAAAAAGTTAATCATATATACGAAAGATCAGCAACTTATTTAAGCCCACAAATTTTTTAATGAAATGTTTTTATAATACATATTATTAGTTATAATTTATTAAAAACTATAAAATATAAATGAGAGCCTAAAAAGTTTTTTGATTTTTTCAATAAATTTTAATTAATAATGAAGAGTAAATCAGAAAAAAATGCATTAAATAAAGTAGAATTTCTCATTCTCTATATGCCACTACCTTGCAATAATAACTTTTCCTCGCTCTCTTTTTCTCTACGTTACTATAAATTAAAATGGTGAAAGAAACTTAATAAAGGGTAGAAAGAAATATAGGTCTCTTGAATAGTCTTTTTTTTTTTTTTTATACACTCTTTTATAAAATAATTTTATTGAATGATTATTTTGTATGATCAGTTTCTGGACTTGTGAGCAATAGGGAGACAGCAGAAGAATATGCCTTTACTGGGATTGGCTTATTGGCTGGATCATCCATTTTGCTTCTGACTGTAGTTTGGGGGACCTGTGTGATTGTTGGCAGCCAAAAATTTGAGCATCATTCTCCTGTTTCTAACTCACACCACAAAACTATTAAAGCCTTCTTCACTGGTTTGTCACAACTCACTTTTGTTTGACTCTTATATGCTAATGTTTCAAGTAATAAACTTGCATGCTAAGTTATTCCCTCATATACTATTGCTCTTTCAACTACTAATAGTGAGGGTTATTTCTATTACCACTTCCATATCTTCTTCATACATTTTTATAATTATTGGAAAAATTCAAATTAACTTTATGAGTGGAAAAAGTCATGAAATAAGTTGTTTTAGAAAATTAGCCCTGTACAAATAGACTTTTTTGTTAATGTGAAAGCACAAGCACCAAAACTAAGGAAATAAAAATATATTATACTCTATTTTTAAAAATTAGCTAGTTTAATTTAACTTTACAAAATTGGTTGGAACTAGATATTTATGGGTGGTCTGTGACACGCTAGACATATCAAATCTTGCTAAGATAAGTTATAATAATTCTGATAATATATTAAGAAGTGAATTTTAAGTCTAATTTAATCTTATAAAATTAGCTTTATATAAGATATATAGTGTTATCAGTATTACTGAAGTATCAGTGAAGAAAGAATTTAGTGCGAGAGGATGTCTAACAATAATTTCATTATTATCTTGATTGATATTAATAGTATCAGTGATAGGAACTTCTTTATTAACGATATAATCATCAACATTGCCAGTACTGTTATAAACAGGTAAAGAAACATCAATCTGGTGAGCCTCAAGGTTGAGAAATATATATCCTTTTGTATTAGGTTTGAGATCAATGAATATAACAGGAATAACTCCTGTCAAGTTTCTTTCTATTAGCAGTGTATTGACGTAGCAGAAACATCCAAAATTCTTAAGATTAGAAACATCATAAAGAATCCCATGTAATTTTCTATAAGGAGAGATATTATTTAAGGGTGTGAGAATACAGTTTATAATCACAGCAACATGTAAAAGAGCATAACACCAAAAATTCATGAAAAGATAAGATTGAAAAAGCAAAGATCTAGTAACATTGAGAAGGTTTTGATGTTTTCTTTATTTTATCTTGTTCAGGAGTTTCTGTGCAAGTGGTTTGGTGAATAATGCCTTTACAAGAGAAAAAATCTTACATGAAAAACTCATTTCAGTTATTAGTTCTAATAACTTTAAGATGGTGTTGAAACTATTCTTCAATTTGTATGATAAAGTCAGTGATGATACGACGCTTTTTAGATTTATTGTTCATTAAGAAAATCCAGGTTTAGCGTATGTGATCATCCACAACAATTAAAAAATATTTGTGACCATGCATGGATATGATGAGACAAGGACCTTAGATGTCAATATGTAGCAAGTTAAGTGCATTCAAAGCATGAGAAGAACTAACAGTAGAGGGAAGTTTTTTTGCTTAGCTTGATGACATATATGACAGATAGAATTCTTATTAGCAGTAACACAATCATAATAGTTTTACATAACATGCATTCTTTCAAGGGAAGGATGTCTCATACGCAAATGCCAAATATCTATGTTTTCAGTTTCACACATAGGTTTAATAATAGCAGAATTCACAAAGGGTTTAGTTTCTGTAGCACACAACAAGGGTTAGAAAAAACAACTTCACAGTTTAAAGAAGATGTTAATTATGAAATGGAAATAAGATTGAAAGTGAAATAGGGTATGTGCAGGACATTTTCAGGGTGAAAACCATTATTAAACTTTATGATTCCAGAGTGTGTAGCATTGACAATCTGACTAATGGATAATTTTACAGGGACAGGAATGATAGAATGATAAGAAAAACAATTATTTAATGAGACACATGTATAATCTGTGGCAGCAGAACATATTGTTGTAAAAATTAGTATTGATATTACCTGCAGAACCATTTTGCTAAATAGAATGAACAGATCCAACTTGAATGATGTGTGGTTGAGTTATATCCTTATTACTGACATGTGAAAGAAGATTCATAAGAGCACGATATTGTTGTGTGGTTATGTGAAGTGTTATCAGTATCTTGCTCTTTGTTAGAATTGTCTTCTTGTATGATGTTGTGGACTTTGAATATTTTTATTGAAGAATTTATGACAAGGGGATACCCGTATTTGTTGTAGCAAACATTAACAGTGTGCCCATTCTTTTCATAGTATGTGCCACCCTTCTTGACAGAGTTGTTATCATTCTTGAAATTCTCGTTCTCTTGATCATGATTTGTAATAAAAAAAAGTATTATCTATTAATTATGAACAAGCCATTGTTTAGCTGTGCTCTTCATCTTAACCCTGTGTATTTAAAAAGTCAATTCAAAATCGTACTAATAATTAATGAGCTTGTATACTTAATAGTAGCATTTGATGTCTGAAAAAGTGGAATTTTCGTGATATTATGTATAGAACTTAAGGTACTCATGATACCCTTTTTAGTTTTGTGCCTGAAAAATGTTATCTTTTGTAGATGTCAAAGGTTACGGCATTACTACAGATTTGGAAACCAGTTACACTGCAAGAATCATGGTTTGCTCAGTGATACCATTTGCAATCATGCAAATCCCAAATTTGTTCCCTTTCTCTTATGGGCTAAGAAACGTGACCTTACTAATTGCTCTCATCATTACCTCCATTCTTCTCTTCCTCTACTTCGTTTACCAGGTTTGTCACTTTTCATTTTCTTTTTATGTGGTATAAATGTTCAAGTCAGTGTGGTATAAACCTTAAACATCACATATTGTGACATGTTCATCAAACCTATGACAATTGAACTATACATCCTAAGCACAAATTATGTCATATGTGTGATCCTATATATTATGTCATCCTATTGCGTATTACACTTATTTTCTAATGCTCACAATTCCTCTGAGTAATTAATTAATTGCATTAGTGGCTGTTTAAACATGCAGATTTTTGAACCATGGGTACAGAAAAGGAGACTGGAATATGTGAAACACGATCATTTGATATTGAGAATATTACAACATGTTCAAAAGAACACCCTGCAAAGGATCTTCACAAAGAATGGAACTCCAAATGTGAGTGCCATAAGGTGAGATTTCGAAGAACTGCTACTTTGAAAGTTTGACCTGTGACAAGCTATTTATAGGCACAACAACAATTTGCAGGCGATTATATAGGGAAATAGATCAAGATGGGAGCAGTGGTATATCAGCTTCTGAAGTGAAAGATCTTCTGCTCAAAAACAAAGTTACTGAAACCAAATTCGATGAGGAGAGAGAAGTAAAAGAGGTTTTACAAATTTTTGACATGGATGGTGATAAAAAAATAAGCAAAGAGGAATTTGTTAGTGGCTTCACAAAATGGCTTCATCAAACACAGCATGCTTTGGAGAAACAGTACTTTTCAAGAAAATCACTGAAAAATATATATCAGGTACATAGTAATACACTGTCTTGAAGAAAATTGATAGCAAGATGTTTTCAAACACATTCTTTGTTATTGGTTAAAATCTATTGAAAGTTCAAGGCCAAGGCTTTTAAAAGTTGTACAGAAAGGCAATTTTCACTCCATTGTGACGAGTAGTATGATTGAAAACATTGACAGGTTTTTGGACCATGGATTGAAAACAAAAGAAAAGAACGTGAAGGAAAAAAACAGCTTATATGTGAAATCTTGAAGCATGTTCAGAGTGATGTGGTTGGTAGCCTTCTCACAGTAGATGGCAAACCTGATGAACATGCCATCAGAGGGTAAGTATTATTCAATTGAACTTCTTGGCATAAGCACAATACATTTTATTTGATGTGAAATCCATTTCAAAACCATTTACTACTATTACTAGTTCAAAATGTAGACACAACATCACCTTTATTGTAAGCTTCTAACTCATGAAAATCCTGATATGATTGCAGTTACTGTACACTTTACTGGTCTAACTAGTAGCACAACAAATTCATAACATTCCTTCTTTACTTTTTCCACTTCCTAGTTCTCATAGCCTCCGTGATCACCAGGTTGTTTGTGAAAATTGATCGTAACAGAGATAACTTCATTTCCCAATCTGAGTTGAGAGAGCTAATCATGAACATCAAGTTTGTCAAAGCATCAATGGAAGTGGAAGAAGCAGTAGCTCTTGTCATTGAAGAACTTGACATTGATAAGGACCGCATAATTAATGAGGATGAGTTTGTTGCTGGATTTCACAAATGGCTTAGCTCAACTTCAGCTCCTGCTCCAATGTCACATTCTGAGTCTCAAGAAGACACATATCAGGTAATATATCCTCAATTCCCTTTGTCCAAATAGGTTAAAAATATAATCTTTGAAGGAATTTATTCATATTTTTTTTGTCCAAAGTGAGCAATGTCAACTTAAGATTTTTTGAATTTGTGCATACAAGACATGGGAAGAGGCTGACATGGTGGTAGAAGAGAGGCAAAGGGAAGCCGTTGTTGATAAATCAAGATGGGCATGGTTTAAGGCCATTTTATATGTGGTGCTAGGAATTGCTATGCTATCCATTTTGGCAGAGCCTCTAACAGAAAGTGTCCACAACTTCTCTAACAGTGTGGGACTCAATCCATTCCTCATGTCATTTATTCTAGTCCCCTTGGCCACAAATGCTAGAGAAGCAACTTCAGCAATCAAAGAAGCAAGCCATAAAAAGCCAAGAACCACTTCTCTTGCCATTTCGGAGGTTAGCATCCTTCACCAATTTCATTCCTCAAACTCAATCAATATATTGCATAAACCATTTTCTGAGGACTTCAAAATATTTTGATCATTGCAGATTTATGGAGGGGTGTTCATGAATAACATTCTTGGCTTTTTTGCAATCTCAGTTCTGATCTGTGTGGGACAAGTCACTTGGCAATATTCAGCTGAACTGCTGGTTGTTGCTGTTGTTTGTGCTATAGCAGGCTTAACTGCAAGTTTTCGCTCCATTTTTCCTCTATGGTCATCATTCTTCGCATTCCTCTTGTACCCATTGTCCTTGCTTTTGGTTTTTCTACTTGACCAAGTTCTTCGTTATAATTAACAGAACAATTTAACGAGTTTCTATTCATTACATAAATTACCTTTTTTTTGTTAATTCAAAATCAATTATTGATTGACAATAAACTCCTTAATAAAAATTAAATTTGTGAATATGTATTTAAAATCATGTCTGTAAGCTGATATTGGTGTTTATTGGAGTATTATATCCTCGTCACAGTGGCCTTCACAACAGAAATATAATACTGGACTGATCCGTCGTGCACCTCAATGTTGTCTTTCTATACTCCATAATTCTAAATATTCTATTTTAGTAACAAGAAAAAGACAAAAATAATCTTATTATAAATATATAATTAATCGTCATAAATAATCTTATTATAAATATATAATTAATCGTCATAAAATATATTGAATGAGATCAAATGACATTAAATTAGAATAAATCTAGTAGAAATATGCAGGTAGGTAGGTACATGAGCTTTCCAAGCTCGTAATCTATAAATAAGGTATAGGTAGACAGAGTTGATGGATGAACAAGTTTTAACGTTGTGCAATTAGTCGTTAGGTTTTTCTCTCAATGAATTCCCAACTTACCTGGTTGGAAATTGTTACCCGATTTTGAACTCTTTGGAAGATTGAGTGTGTTTGCTCATCCGAGCTCTATAATTTGGGAATAGTTACCTGATTGGGAATGATTACCAAATTTTGAGCTCTTTGGATGATTGAACATGTTTGCTCGTCCGAGCTCTATGGTATTTGGATTGGAAATGGTTACACGGTTGGGAATATTTACCCAATTTCTTTAATATTTGGGAATGAATTTCTTTAATATTTGAGAATAGTTATCCGAACTCTTTAATATTTGGGAATGGTTACCCAAGCTCTTTAATATTTGGGAATGGTTACCCTAACTCTTTAATATTTAGGAATGGTTACCCAAGCTCTTTGATATTTAGGAATGGTTACCCGAACTCTTTGATATTTAGGAATGGTTACCCAAGCTCTTTAATGTTTAGGAATGGTTACCCGAGCTTTTTGATATTTGAGAATGGTTAGGTTACCCGAGCTCTTTAATATTTGAAAATGGTTATTCAAGTTCTTTGATATTTGGGAATGGTTACCCGAGCTCCTTGATATTGGGGAATGGTTACCCGAGCTCCTTGATATTTGGAAATGGTTACCCGAGCTCCTCTATATTTGGAAATGGTTACCCGAGCTCCTTGATATTTGGGAATGGTTACCCTAGCTCCTTCATATTTGGGAATGGTTACCCTAGCTTTTGATATTTGGGAATTGTTACCCAAGCTCTTTGATATTTGGGAATGGTTACCCCAACTTTTTGATATTGGGAATAGTTACCCGAGCTCTTTGATATTTGGGAATGGTTACCCAATCTCTTTGAATTTGGGAATGGTTACCCGAACTCTTTGATATGTGGGAATGGTTACCAATTTTGAGCTCCTCGGGAAATTAAGCGTGTTTGTTCATCTGAAATGTCTAATCCGCTTTACTCTTCTGGACAAAGTGGGACGATTATCCATGAATTCAACCCTGGGAATAAGAACCACTTCTTCTTCGAAAACCTTATAATTAATCATGAATTACATATATTTCATATATATTCAATAAATTGCTACTAATCAATCAATGATTGAACCACAATCAACAGCCAACAATTGTAGAAGTGTATTATGTTTAAAATCTCAAAAGTTGTCATCAAAATCCCCGACCATATTATCACATAGCAATTTAGAGATATAATATTGAAATATTGTACAATTATGATTAAAAGTTATGAAAACACTAACAATGTGAGTGAGGCAGTTCCAATTTCATGGCATGAGAAGGCACTATATTTTTAAGTTTCTCATAATTTTATATTGTTTTGTAGAGGTAGGAAATATTTTGTGGCTTTTTGTAGAGTATAAAAACAATATAATATAAGTGAATAAATATAATATTGAGTGTTCACTTTCTGAAATATTGGTCTCTATTTATAGGCCTTTTCGGGGGTCTGAGTTATTCCTAATAAGAATTACGGTGATAAATGAGAGTTATAGTGATTGATAGCAAAGATCATCATAAATATACAATCAATCGTCATAAAATATATTAAATGAGATAAAATGACATCATATTAGAATGAATCTGGTAGAAATATGCGGGTAGGTACAATAGGTATTCTCTAGTTGCCAAGATGACGACTGTGCCATTTCTCATTGTCCTTGCTACTACTAACAACTGACATCTTGATTAACTTACTTGAATGAAGAAGTGTACATGGTTCTGCCTTAAGGGTTTTGCATGCTGATAAACCAAATAAGGTGTGTCGACTTATAAAATCATTGTATGGCTTGAAACAAGCCAGTCAGCAATGGTGACCGAAACTTACCAGTTCTCTATTAAATATTGGTTTTGTTCAGTCTCCATCTGATCATTCTTTGTTCACAAAGAAAACTGGTTATATACCTTTATGGTTTTGTTAGTTTACGTAAATGACATTATACTTGTTGGAAATGATGTCAGTCATGTGAAAGAAGTGAAAGAAATCCTGAACAAGAATTTCAGGATTAAGGATCTTAGTCAATTGAGTTTCTTCCTAGGCTTGGAAGTAACAGGATAAAAAAATGAATTCATTTGAGCCAAAGGGAATATGCTCTAGACATTTTGGCAAATCGAGGAATGCTTGCTGTCAAACCTTGCTCTACCTCCATGACAAAGGATACAAAGCTCATGTTTGAACAAAATGAAATCATCCATAAAGAAGAATCCATCACATTGTAGGAAGATTACTCTACCTTACGAACACCAGGCCAGATAATAACTTCACGATCTTATTCTTGAATCAATTCATATAGTCTCCAAGTATTCATCATCACAAGACTATCAACCACATCCTGAGATATATTAAAGGGTCACCTGCTTATGTTGTTTTCTTTCCATGTAAAAATAATATGTAATTGAAGGCATTCAGTGGTTCAAATTGGACTTTCATGTAATATTACTCGAAAATCTACCTTAGAATATTGCGTCTTCATCGAATTATCCTTGGTTTCCTAGAAAAGAAAAAACACTATGTTGCATTCTTCATATGAGATAAAAGATAGAGCATTGACAACAACCATATGCAAACTACAATGACTCACGTTTCTTCTTAGCTCCTCTAAATTTATTTTGTAATAATCAAAGTACACGACACATAATAATGAATCTCGTTTTTCATAAAGATACCAAATATATAGATATAGACCGTGATATAGTGAGGGAAAAACTTCAAAATGATTTGTTTCATCTTTTTTCCATCAAAGCCATAGAGCAGCCCGTAGATGTTTTTACTAAAGCACTAAATGAAACGATTTTTAATTCTGCTATTCTCAAGCTTGGAATGACATACTTTCATTCTATAACTTGAGGGAAGGCTATTGGAGTATTATATCGTCGTCACAGTGAGCTTCACAACAAAAATATATTGGACCTTTCTGCAAAAGAAGTCCATTTTCATTTACGTTTGTATAAAAGCATATACCAGGCTATATTTTTAAGACAGTTTTTCATTCCAGAATATATTAGAAGTTTCTTATATTGTTCATCTTCTCTACGCACGTAAAGCACTCACAGTGAAAATTCTTTTTCGTTTTTTGTCTTCCGCCACGGAGTTGCTTTAGTGTTTTGTCTTTCTACATATTTTCCTATAATAAATTTAATCAGATATTAATTTCATTTGTGGCACTATAACCATTTCTAGTTGTTTCGCATAATATTTAAATCAATTACAAGTTACACTTGCCTATCCCCTGTATCAACTAATTGAAATTTAATTATAATATTGGAAAAGTGAATGACTCTAAATAATTAAAATTAAAGGGATGTCGGCGTCGAGCCACGTATGAGATAAGAATATTATTTATTATTTATGGTTTTCAAAATTTATATAAAAAACATAAAGAAAGACGTGGAATCAAACACGTGTTAGTCCGTACAAGGATCTAACGTTGTTTTCCTCAACTCTTTGACAAGTTGACAACGAAGGTTTAAACAGAAAATCGAAGTTTCGAAGAAAAGACTCGAGATATTCATTACCCACCACTTGTCATAACAAAATAGATCTTTTAGCACTATGATGATGTATACTAAAGGAAAGTTTCAGTAGATATTTATAAAGTTATATATAGAGAAATTTAAAATAAAATGTTACTTTATACAAAATATGAGAGCGGACGAACAAAATATGGATTCTTATGTTTTCCTTTGTTTTCTAATATTTGTTTTCTTATTCTCCCTTTTTATAAAAGAAAATATGTTAAGTGTGAATATGAGAGATAAAGAAAGTAAAATTAAATTCACTTGTGAATTTGAAACTCGGTCCTTATAGAAAATTAACTTTAGATTTTTTAAATTAATTTTAATTTACCTTTCAGATAAAGATAATGTTGACATGTTAAATAATAACAATAAATACTAAATTTTATAGGTAAATATAGTTATTAATATTTTAATTAAATAAACACTTGATATTATTAATAATTTACATATATATTAATTTTACTACGGAAATTGAACTCTTGTCATATTCATATATATA
>Ga0209489_108744_pt1 | contig 13427 bp, 12 predicted proteins | sample SiratrowhiteBW_FD_187527 | JGI IMG/M metagenome (GOLD analysis project Ga0209489, IMG submission 187527) | Root nodule microbial communities of legume samples collected from California, USA - Siratro white BW (SPAdes) (version 2) | ecosystem: Host-associated > Plants > Roots > Nodule | place... | reverse complement strand
CTAGGAAATCAAAATATCACAAATATCTATCCAATGCCTTTGAACTGTTCTTGTAAATCCTTGTTCTCTAAAGTATGTTTCAACTTTTGTTCTTTTAGTTTATTGGCTACAATGATCATTATTACAGGCAACGATTTGAGAACAATGGTAAAGAAGTAATTGATTCAGAAAAAGTAAGTGAAATTCAATAAATTGATAAATTTAATTATTTCAACCTATTTATTAATTAACATTTTTTTAAAATAGGTTCATAAGAAGGCTCTTAAAGCATGGAAGTCTATGACTAATGAAGTAAATCTAATTTTTTTTTTATTTTTAAGTAATTTAATATTAGTTAAGTCTCTTATCTATGACATTTGAATCAGGAAAAAGAGCCTTATTTCAATACAGCAGTCAAACTCAAAGGAAAACTACTTGTCAATACATTAAATGAAAGGTCATTGATGTAATTTGTTATCACATTATAGTTTTCATTCATAAGAATTATTTGTTTTTTGGTTTATTCTATATAGGTAACTTGTTTCCTTTCTTTTGTATTGTTATTTTAATTATTTATTAATGAACTCCATCTAACATAAGTAGTGAAGCAGTATTGTTCAAGGGAAACAAATGGAGAAAAGAGGACGTAAACCCAAAGTTCATTTTGATGGGACTAACTTGAGTCAGTTGAAGGACGAGAAATCTCACAAGAAACAGACAAGAAGTGTAGGTTTTTCTAAGTTTACATGTAGAAGAACATTTTATGTTGAGCAATTTTTTTTTTAATTTACACTTTGTGTCCCATTTTCTAAGTTTATCAACTTGAGTCGTGGATAGCAACTTTGGAATTGGTAGAGGGTTTATTTTAATTTTGTTTGTTAGTTTATTGTTTGTGGGTTCAAAAGGATGGTTTTCAGAAGTTGGGTAGTGACTATGCACTTTATTTTGGATAAAACTTAGATACAGTTCCTTTAGTACTTTTGTTGGAATTGTTTTATCTCAGTAATCAGTATTGACCTTTGAATGCTATCCTTTTTACGTGAATTTTTACAAGATGAAACTACAATTTTGACTAGAAAACATCACCCAAAACACCTAAAGAACTGCTTACAAGTTTTTTCTCTTTTTGTTTTGATGGTGCTTGTTAGTGATGTGTTTTCGTGCTTATATTGCTGTTTAGAGATTAAATTGGGTTGGACTTTAATGCTGTTGAGGTTGCTGGATGAATTGCTGAACGAAAGTATTGGATATATGAGTGTATTTGTTGCCATTTCATGTTATTAATATGATTGATCTTCTAAATTTCAGTTGTGTAAATTAGATGTTGATGATTTTGATTAGTTTGGTAACGCTTTTGTCAAATATTTAATAAATTTTATTGGTGTGAAAATGGTGGATGATGAACAATGTCAATACAATTTGGTTGTAGATGACATAAAATATAATAAGGTAACACTTGTGCATTACAGGTATTGCTAGAGGATGTGGGTGGCAACACTTAAGAGCATATGTAAACCTTGCAGCCTATTATGTTTTAAGAATTCCAATTGTTGCCATATTGGTTTTCTGGGCTGAATTAAGAGGAAAGGGGTTGTGGATTGGAATAGTATGACAACATAAGTTCTTTATGCACAATAATTTGTTTAATTTGTCTATTTTTTATGTTTAAAGTGCAAGCTAAATTGTGACATGTAAAGATTAATTTGGAGTTCAAATAAAGTGAAGTATTTGATAATTCAAGATCATAATTAGTTTCCGTGCATAATTATAATCAAGTGTAATAAAAACTGTATATATTGTGGGAAAATAATATTGGACATACCTTATTATTTAAAAGAAATAGGACAAAAGTAAATGATCTTTTTATTAAATAAATGTTAATAGAACCATTTAGTGACATTTTTATAATATTACTTTTATTTAAAAAAAAGTAACTAAATACTTTTAGTAATAAATTTAAAATGTTGTTTCTTCACTAAAAAAAAGTTACTAAAACCTTTTAGTAACATTTTTATGATGTTACTTTTTTAATAAAAAATATTACTAAAAGATTTTAGTAACATTTTCTAAATGTTGTCTTTTTATTAAATAAATGTTACAAAAAGTATTTAGTGACATTTTTGTAAATAATGATAAATGAAATGTTACTATAAATTTTTATTGACATTTTTGTGGTATTACTTTTTTGTTAAAATATATTACTAAAAAATTTTATTAACATTTTTAAAATGTTAACTTTTTATTAAATAAATGTTACAAAAAATATTTAGTAACCATTTTATAAATGTTTCAAATGACAAGTAAAAATGTTACTAAATTTTTTTAGTAACATAGATAATACCTTACATTTGATAAGATGTTACTAAATCATATTAGTAACATTTTGTTTGATTTAGTAACATTTTTTTTGTGTTACTAATTTTTATATATCTAGTAGTGCCAGTAGTACAATACCTATTTCCAAAAATCTCTTGCACCACTTTGTTTAACCTTACCTAGATCTTCACATCAACTATGTTGGACATCCATCCTTTTTAACTCACTTTTCATTATTCTCCATCTAATCCTAGAGTGAAAATATTTAAAGTTGGTGTCTCCTTATTCTAGCGAATTCTTCCTTGCCTTATGTTTTATGATCATTAATCACCAATTTAAGTTCACTAAGTAACTTCATATGGTCAATAATTTTTCCTTATCTAAGTTACTTTTCATTTCCAGTTTATCTAGCTCTCCTAATTGCCTAACTTGTGTTACTTATTTGTCTTTGTAATCTCGAAGATTTCTTTGTTCCATGATTTTTTATCACATTTCAACATTTTAAGTTTCTTCTTTAATACATCCACGTAGTTCCCAAATTCACTGTACGAGTTCCACCATGTTTTAATTATATCATTAAACCCAGGGACTGTATTCCAAGCATTCAATGTCCTAAATGGTTTTGGCCCAACCTATCGAAGATGTCTTTAACACTTGATCCCAATGGTTAGAGACTTATCTAATCTTTTCATATTGCTTACAATCTGGCCAATTCCATCCATTCAAGGTAATCATAATTCTATTAATCCTACTCTTAGTTATGTCATTAGGTCTATACAATATATATATATATATATATATATATATATATATATATATATGTATATATATTTCCCTAACTAACTACACAAAAAATAATTTAGTTTTTGCTATAAACTCAATAAACCCCTTCATTTCTCTTCATACTATCTCTGAGTTTATCTTTTTTCCTCTCACTAGTCTTCCTAATGACATTCAAATCACCTAGTATACCCAATTGTTTACAAGTTTCTTGCAATTTTAATTTTGTTATTTCCTCCCACATAACTATTTTATCATTAACAACACAAGACGAGTAAACATTTAGGACAATAATTGGAACTTTAATATTATTATTACACCTATTATACCTACTTGCCACTGTAATAAACTCCTTACTTGTAATTAACTTTTCACAAATACAACTATTTTTGTGCCACATGTTTAATATCCCCCTAAGGCATTCTCAACCTTTCTATGGAGCCAATCTATGTTATTATCCCCATATACTAAATCATCTTTCATTCTACAACACTTTTAATTTCATTTTTTGTATACACATCATATCCACCCTCCTCATGTGATACAAATTCCTTTAGATATCTCTATTTTGCCTCACCTCCTAAACTCCTAATATATATGCTTATGATTTTCATTAATTACTATTCCTCTTGCCCATCTCTTTTTTTTTCATGTTTCTATCTCTTTCTTCCATCTCATCAAATTTTCTCAATATTTCTTTCTTTTCCCAACAATGTGACCCTTATTTCTTTTCGCAATTTCTAGATTTTAGTAGTTTCTTTACAATCATTATTTAAATAAAATAGTCTATTACAGTTATTTATGTCTTCATCAAATAAAGAAGTACAAAAAGTGTGGATTTCTAACCTAGTATTCCTCTTCTATGTTGCCTTGCTAACTTCCATTTGTTTGGATACAACCATACCTTGCTTCATCTTACTAGATTCACCGACCCAAAACTTTGTTCGATCAAAGAACGTTGGTAGATTCACCAATCTCTTTTGATTATGGTCATGTGTGTTCGTCTTGCCCTCACTCTCCTTTGGTCATAATATGAACTTCCCTTTGTTCTTTAATTAGCTCATCCTTCTCTCCATATATTAGTGCCCCCTTCCTTTCTTTGTTGTTCCTCATATTGCCAATCATTACTTTCTACACCTTCATCGGTTCCTTTGACTTGCTGTATGTTTCCTTGTTCCTTGGCTGCTAGTTTCTCTCATAACTGATTCCTTTTTTTGCCCTATAGTTGATGGTGCCATATTTCTACTCAAAGTGTAGACCGATAACAGAGGACAAGGGATATTTTAATTTTCTTTTCAAAGAGAGAGAAAAAGCGAGAGCACAACAAACTATTGTTATGATGGATATACCTTTGTTCTTATTCTCCATCGGTCTTTTTCTTTGATTTTTCATAAGATGTGGAGTACAATATATAATCTCATAATAGACTCTTCAAATTCATCTTTCTATCCATAACTGCTATACTATAATTAATATTATAATTAACATTAAAAACATAATTAAAGTTAATAACTACAGATTCCTACTGAACAAAAACACACACCCTTGAACAAGATTGATTGTATTTGAGTTTAATGCCAAAAAATTCCTCCTTTAAACTCAAACCTTCCGATCCTTTATTCCAGTAATCTCCTTCAAGTTATAGAACTGTTGCTACTATTACCAGTAAGAAAATTTGACATATCCATGGAGTGATTAGCTGAGAAACCATGACCAATGGTTTTTCTCACTTTCATCATCTTTGAAATATTTTCACTTGAAATACTCTTCTTTGCAGTAAATGAATGTTAGCATTTGACCAAATCATAGATGAAGTTGAAGCATTATTAATGTTAGTATAGACTCTCAAATTTTCATGCCTTTTGTCGAAATTAGGTGATTCAAACATAAGAGACTCTTTATCCTTGGAAACATTAAGTGACAGGTCCTTGTTCTAATTCCCAGTATCCTCTTCTAAAACAACCACACTACTTTCTCCTTCATTAATTGGAGGATTGAAAATTCCATCTTTCATTACATGAGCCATAAATTGTGCTTTATCCTTTGCAACTTTCATTTCTACCATTTGGACTTCTAATGCTTTGGACGTTTTAAAAACTTCTTCATCCTTAACTTTCCATTCACACCTGAAAGAAAGAGTCTTTATCTTTAGTTTGAGTTTGAACATGCTATTATTTGTCGTCTCCACACATGCAAGCACTCTACCACTTTTGTCATTCAAGTGCAACAGTCGGCCTTCCGTGAAAATCGAAAATCCTTTCTCCAATAATCGTCTTATACTGAGAATATTATTTTTCAAGTCAGGTGCATAATAGACGTCCTGCATAATACCTGTTTTCCCATCCTTTTGGAAAAAAATATATTTTTCCTTTGCCTTTGATTGGGACCTTCGTTGAGTTTCCAAAAGACACATGCCCATCTTTTATCTCTTGTATATCAACAAAGAGATGTTTATGCCCACACATATGATTGCTAGCACCCGTGTCTAGATACCACACCATGTCATTGTTTATAGTGATGCCTTCATTGGCCATCATGAGGATTCCTTCATTTTCCTTGACTAAATTTGCATCTTCTTCTACTCTCTTCTTGGCATAGCAATTCCTTGCGTAATGTTCCTATTTTTCACAATTGTAACATTCAACATTGGACGATTAGAACAATCACCCCTTCCACAACCGTGTCCTCCCACGACAGCTTTGTTGGTTTGTTTGTCCTCTCTCTTCGTTGTTGTTTCCACTACCACAATCTCTACTACTATCGTAACCACAACCTCTGCGTCCTCGTCCTCAGTTGTGTTGCGCATACATCACCTTGTCGTCCTTGATGGTCATATTTTTTTGTAAGACTTCCTCCATCACTTATTATTTTTCTTCTTCTTCGGTTGTTCGCTTCAAAAGAATCTTCGAGATCATCAATGATCATTTCTTCCAAATTTCTTGACTCCTCAATTGTAGATACAACATTTTCAAAGTCATCCATCAAAGATCGAAGAATTTTCTCCACAACCATTGTATATGTGAGGGTTTCTCCATTGTGTTTGAGTTGATTGACTACTGCTTGCGAATGAGTAATGTCACTAGATATATCTTCTAAATCCTTCATCTTCATGGCTTCCAACTCACCTCGTAGAGTTTGAAGACACATCTGCTTAACTCAGTTGACACCCTTGAATGCTTTTTCCAAAATGTTTCATGCTTCTTTCGACGTTGATGCACCAACAATCTTCTAAAAAATGGACTCATCAACAACTCTATACAACATGTACAAAACTACCTTATCTTTCGATCTTGTCTCTCTCAACGTTTCGTTTTGGGCTGCAGAATATCCCATGCAATTTTCTGGTTCTTCAAAACATTCTTGCACCACCTCCCAAGCATCTTGAGATCCAAGAAGGGCTTTCATTTCATATTTCATAATTTGTCGTCTTTGTCAGTTGAAGCAGTGACATATTATTGGTCACACTCACCATTGCTCTGATACCAATTTGATAAAAGATGACAAATGCTATTTTAATTTTCTTCTTGAAGAGAGAGAAAAAGTGAGAGCACAACATACTTTTGTTCTAATGGATATACCTTTGTTCTTATTCTCTATTGCTCTTTTTCTCTGATTTATGAGATGTGGAGTACAATATATAATCTCATAATAGACTCTTCAAATTCACCTTTCTATCCATAACTGTTATACTATAACTAACTTTATAATTAACATTAAAAAATATAATTAAAGATATTAACTACATATTCCGGCTGAACAAAAATGCGTACCCCTAAACAAAACTGATTGTATTTGAGTTTTATGTCAACGTAGACAACGTCCACATCAACTCCTTCTAGAAAGTTATCGTTTTGTGCATGTGTTGAATTACACTGGGTTGAGCTAAGCAGTTGGTCCGGGCAAATTTTGATTTTACTCATAAACCTAGTCCACTCTATTACACACTATAAAGCTTGGATTCTTCAACCATGGAGGTGTGTGTTGTATCCAAATGGTGCATTAAATGTGTTATTTCCTCATTCGTGTTTGGGTTTGTTCTTTTCTCTGACAAACTCTTGGCTGCCTTAGAGTTTTCCATTCCCATGTTCTCTTATTATACTCTCTACGACTGTCTTATGCTCTGGTTGTCCCTGCGAAAGAATACTCTATTTATAGTTCTCTTAAGGACTCCATTCTTACATTGTCCTCCCCTTGGCCATTATGAATAGTTTATCTATATCTCCCATCTCCGAGCATTCTAACTCCGAGCTCACTTTCTCCTTAGAGTTGACTAGAGAACTACTGTCAGAAATTATATAGTCACTTGATCCACATCTACAATATGCTTCATTTTCAATAGATACATCTTGCTCTAGAACTACATGAAACACTTTACCATTTATCTTGATTTCCATTTTCCTCCTCACTTAACAACTAATGGGCAGTCTGATTCTAATTCTCGCAATATTCCAGTTTCTCCCAATGCAATTTAGCTTCATTAATTGACACCAATAACCTTATAGGAACCACCACATTGCTGAAGCAATGTTCAGTCCATAAGGATAATGGTAGTCCTCTACATCTTATCCATACCAACTCATTCCCTGTGACTTCTCTGATAGACTAAGGGACTACTGATTTGAATATATTTCCGAGATATTCTTTATTATCTTCAATGATCCTTCCAATATCTTCACCCTCTTGGCCTGTGATTAATGTCATATTATCCCTTATATATCTCACTCTTATGATTCCTAGCTATCCATTGATAATTTACTCCTTTACCGACTGCAGTTTGATGTAGTCTGCCAACCTTCCTATAAGGCTTTTATTCAACCACCTTACGTCTGGGCCCTTGGATTCGAATTCCATTCTTTTCCATCCCTCTTCGTTGCTTGTACTTAATTGTTAGCACTTGAGCATACATTTGCTGACTCATTTTCTTCCTCTAGTATGCCTAGTTTTTCAGTCTCTTTTCTTATTGTACTATTACCCTCACCTTTTCGGGTCATTGTCTTTCATTCCTGCTAAATCTTGGGCTGCTAACATGCAGTTTAGTGATACTTATTCTGGTTGTATCTAGTTCTTTTACAAGTTGTCCAACGCTCTTAACTTCAGAGAACCTCAAACCTCTTTCACTCTCCTCCATCTTGGAATATTTTCCACATATCATATTCTTCATATTCTTCAAAGTTTGAGAAGTTGGAGAACAAATAGGTTGTTAGACTCCTTCCTTCCGATTGATACATCATTGCCAGTGGATTGTGGGTATTCCTTTCGTTTCCATCACAATCACTTCCCGAATATGTGTTTCTCCATTAAAGATAAGTAGGTCTTCAATAACACAAAAACATGGAACGTTTGAATACGTAGGTTTTTGTTAAGAGAATAACTTTCGAAATTGGTCTATAAATAAAAGTTTGTTGTAACATTTTAGGTGTGGAAAAATACACATAAAACACTAATAACGTCAAATGGGAAAAAGATTCATGCTCGTGTTTTTTTTATTTGCCAGATTCTTTGTATTAGTTATTTAAGATTGTCAGATCTTTCATACGCTTCCATAGGTTCATTTGCTTATTCACATCTACTTTGTTAAATTTATATACTTCGCAATACTCTCTTGTTCTCATGTTGTTCGTTGCACATCCAATTTTAAAATTCAAAAATTGTTTACTTTGAGCTTTTCTCTTTAAATTTGAACAATTATGTCTTAAATGGTTTATACTATTTGCATAAATACCTAAAAATATTTACATTACAATTTAGATTATGTAATTAATTAGTTCAATCAAAATTTGAACTCATTAAAAATCATTATGAAATGTAAAACTTTATTTTTATATGTTTAATTGTGAATATTTAATCCTTGTTAAAATAAACATAAAAATGTTTTACTCCGAAGTTAATTTGTATCGAATTTTAATATTTTATTTATTATTATCTTATTAATTATTACACTTTCATTCATTTAGTTGAAAATCTAAACAATACTAGCCTAGGTAAAAAGAACTCATCATTGAAACTCAAACATTTTTTTTTCATGTAAAATAAATTAATATGTTTAGTGAGACTTGTGCTAATGATTATTATTATCATTATAAGAAAATTTGGATTTAACGTGAGAAAAAAACTAATATAAATGAAAAATAATCGATTTTAAATTGTGTTAGTCAAAAAAACTAACTCTCTTATGACTAAAAACTGACTCTTCCGTGATGCATGACTTTTGCATCGACATTCATAAAAAATGCTATTAGGCTTTGTTTGGTTAGGGGAATGGATTTGAGAGGATGAATTTGAGTGGATTGTGTGTGGATGAGAGGGTTGTTTGGATTAATGGATGGATGGTAAGATTTGAAGGGATTTGAGGGGATTGATTATGAAAGTTTGGGATTGATTTGATAGATGTTATAGATTTGTTTTTATTTTTTTAATTGATATATTTCTGAAATTACTAATTAACCCTTGTGACATAAGATGGTAAAAAAGTAAAATGAATTAGATTAAATTGATTTTAATATAAAAAATATAAAAACTGAATTAACTAACTAGATATTTTTTTTTAGTAGGTTGATAATGATTTTAATTAATCCAACCCGTGAACATCCTTATTTTTGTGTGTTAATAATTTTATATTTAAAAGAAAATAAAACTGTTTTTAAAATGAATAAAAAATATTTTAAATAACATCTTTTGTCCTCAATTTCATTATATATATTGAATCAAATAAGGAGACAAAAATATTTTTTTTTCTGATTTACTTCAATTAAACATTAATTAAACATATTTTCATCGATAAAAAATAAAAAAGAAAAATAAATAGAAAACAATATAATATTTATAATATACTTTTATTATTTCTTTTATAAAGTAAACAATTTTTAGTGATTTAATTATTTTAGGTTAATAATATAATTATGAATGGATATATTGTATTGAGTATGGGTAGATTAAAGGGAGATTAATTATATTATAGCTGTTTTGGAAAAAAGAAAAGTATTATGAATGAAAAAAAATATATATAATTATTGAAATCAATTATTTGAAGAATTAGGTATAAATCAATTTATTTTTCATATATAATATATATTGTTACAAACCCTAAACCCACTTAAAGGAGTGTTTTGTAATTTCCAAAGTCAATGGTATTTTGTAATTTCCACTTCATTTATAAGGGCTATTTTTTAATTTCGATCTTTATCTCTTTAAATCCCTGTAAATCTCTTCAGATGGGAGAAGATTTAATCCTGCAAATCTCTCGTCATCCATCCTCCCAAATTAGGTCAACCAAACAACCTTCATCTCCTCAAATCCATCTTCTTGAACAGTAAATTCCCTCAAATCAGTCCAACCAAACACAACCTTAGTGTTTGTGAAACTCATTCTAAGAACGAATTAATTACTTGATGTTAAATGAAAATTATTTAAAAATTAATTTAATTTGTGTCAATTGAGTCAATACTAATAACAATAACTTTAAAAAAAATCTCATACAACAACATCATTTTCAACAAAATAAAATAAAATAAATAGAAAAAAATTGTAATGATGAAGAAGATGAACGTGGATAAAGAAAATAAATACGAATGAAGGTTTTTTAACTTTATAATATTATTAAAAAATATATTTTCGTATATCTGTTTTTTTTTTAAAATATTATAGTTTAAGTTTAACATGTATAAAATAACTTTAGAACAATAATAAGTTTTAATTTATTAAATTTTGAAATTGAGTAAATACTATATTTTACTTATCCAATAATTACATATTTAAATTTTACTCTTTGAAATTTTAAAAATTATAATAAGTACTTTACAATTAATCTTTTTCATCGTATATAACATTCTTGTATATAACTAAAACTTATTAAAATGGTTTTTTCACTGATATTTAATAAATTTAAAATATTACAATCTTTTAAGTAATTATATAAACAAAATCTGACTTAACGTAGAAGTAATATTTATCCCGATATTGATCAAATTTAACATTAAGTAATACGTCATTTTTCATCGGTATAAAGAAAATTTCGGTAAAATTGATCGAGATTGTTTTTCTGATAGGCATAAATAATGTTTTAGCTTAGGCTAGATCTTGATATTTGGCTTAGTCAATAATGTTCTGATAGTTTTGCACATCAATATTGTACCCATCAAGAGTTCATTTGGGTCATACATAATATCACACACGATAAACCCCTTTTCACACTTTTCCACACAATTGGTCATATTTACTGAACATTAAAAATTGACAAAAGTTGTTAGATGCATACAAGGATGACAATAGTTGTTATATCTTTTATTGGTAATATAAATAGATGCCAAAATATGGCTAATACCTAATGGTTGGTGTCCCATTATTTGTTTTTAAAATTAGAAGAATATATATTAAAATAGTACGTTGGTATTTTTAAATATTAGAAAGAGTTTTCCTAAACCCTAAACTCTAAACCTTAATATATAAAAAGAATCAAACACACAACATATGAAAAGATACACATGTACACACATTTTTATTGGGATATCTAAGGAGAAAGAAGACATAGGAAAATATCACCGCTAAAAAAAAAAATAGCGTCAACTAAAAACTGATGTAAAAGACTTAAAATTGATGTTTATGCATTAGAGTAGTGTTGGTCATATGGCAAACACTAAACTGGTAGAAGCTACTCAAAAGTAATGTTGGTTAGCAAGATGAACGCAAAAACGCCAACACAAAAAAAAATGTTGCATAATAAAATATTATATAAAATGTGTCGTCCAAGCTGTTGCAAAGGCAAAAGATTAGCCTAACTGATGTAACAACAACCTGCATCAGTCAAGATGTCGTTAAAATTGAAGTATGTAGTGTCAGCAAAGCCGACACAACTCCTACAACATTGACCAAGCTATTGCAAATACTGAAGTGACTTGAATCAATTAGACTAACGCTATGTTAACATTTTTGAAAAAAGAAAAGTTTAATGGGTATGGTCATCACAGAGGTCGACGCAAAGCAAGATTTGAATTAAAAAATAATGATTAAATATCAAAAGTACCAAGAACCTGAAAAGTAGAAAATTCTTAATAAGCAAAATGTGAATATAAATAAAATATGAAGTTTTAATTGTAACAAATTACAAAGTTCCTTTAAAATGTGAATATTTGAAATACATTAAAATTAAAACTAAAATAAAATACATGAAATATAAAGAAATCTTCCTTCATTTTGGTGCTCTTATCAAAACAATGCAAATATTTCAATAAATTAAGAAAATAAATAGAATAAGGTATAAATAAGAAAAGTGTGATAGTAATGAAACTTACATATTATGGGTCTAAAGGTCACTGGAAAGGGGTGGTGGTCAACATCTTCGTCATAATGGAGGTGGACTTGGCCTGTATCAGTTGAAACATTACCACAGTGACTATTTATCATCATGGCAAGTTGTTGTTGCATCATCCTCATGGTGTCCTCCAACTGGTGAACTTTTTCTTTTGTTGTTCTTGCATCTTCATTTGCTTCATTGACTTCCTAAAGAAGTCACTCTTCTTGGACAGTCTGAGCAGAGTAGTGAACGATAGAAGCAAGGGATGAGAGTTGAGTGAGGGAAGACACTCCTAGACGGTAGTTACTAGCCAAGTCTCCTGTCCCATAAACTCAACCTCTACTCTTTTGTCGGGAAACCTCCTTCCAAGCCTGAAGCTTGGTTGCTGCATCTAGTTGACTAACATTAACTTAATAAACTCTCTGAATTTATGGCCCTCAAGTGATCATGGTAGTTTTCCTACACAATCATTAAGAGATTTAAATGTTACGAAATTAGAAGAAAAAATATAAATAATCTTTAAAAAAAACTTCTAAGAATAAACTTACACAAGTCTCGTGTGCGTGAGTATCAACCCATGCACCCTTCTTGTTGGTGTGAGTGATCATAAATAGTTCATCAAGTTCAATTGGGCGTCCATGTTGACATTCTAGCAAAGCTTTTATAATTAGAAACACTATTTGTTACAAAACCAAATCGAATTACATGTAAGAGAATGAGGAATAATACTTACTAGGCCTAATGCAATGTCTAAGTGTGATTTACAATCAGACAAGTGCAATATTCCACCCTTACTGAAGATCGATTAATTTTATTATGAGATGATTTCCTTTGAACTTTTGGGTATCCCAATAATTTAAAGGTCCACCCTATACGTCCTCACTCATCCAGGTAGGTTGAGAGCCCGTGCCCTCGCCTTGGTCAAGATATCACAAAGTCTTTTTCTGAATTTGGACTCGTAGACCTTCCTAATCTGCCACTCATCCGAGGGGCCACTCTACTTTGTAATATATATATATATTACAAAGTAGAGTGGCCCCTCGGATGAGTGGCAGATTAGGAA
>Ga0209489_108743_pt1 | contig 13427 bp, 16 predicted proteins | sample SiratrowhiteBW_FD_187527 | JGI IMG/M metagenome (GOLD analysis project Ga0209489, IMG submission 187527) | Root nodule microbial communities of legume samples collected from California, USA - Siratro white BW (SPAdes) (version 2) | ecosystem: Host-associated > Plants > Roots > Nodule | place... | reverse complement strand
TTACTCCCACAACACACATTTCTAGATCCTAGACTCAAGTCTTCAAACTTCAAGAAATCTTCATCCATCCTTCACATGATCTAGAGCATCTTCACTTGGTTGAATTCATCAAATCACTGCATCAGTCCACTGGTGCTAACACAATGACACTGGGTTAGTGTGTATTTATTGCGCTTCTAATGACACTATGAATCTAACAATGGCATTGGTGATTGAGTTACATTTGTAATAAATGCTCTTAATAATAAAACAGTACCAATGATGTTAATAAATGGTTGTTATTTACATAGAATACAGATCTGTAACATTTTTTTTTGTAGAAGTTGTGTGATTTTTGTTTAACCAAAATTGTATGCTTTAACATTTGTGGTTGGAATGTCCATTACCAATATACTGTTCAAACCTAAATATTGCATTAAATGTACTCTACTCATTCTAGGGTCGTTTAATGTGAAAATGAAATTTTTTTCAGGAAATGGACTTTTCCATCTCAGCAGTTCCACCAAGTCATGAGGAGTTGTATCCACTGACATATATCTCTTCAAATGACCATGACGACATCTCAAATGATCTTCCTATTAACCTTTCCAGTGATGGTGTTGAACTTGAACCTGTTGTTGGAATGAGTTTTAATAGTGCTGCTGATGCAAGAAATTTTTATCGCAAGTACGACATTCAAAAGCGCTTTGGAATAAGGACAAGGACTTCAAAAAAAGGACCTGACAACGAACTTAGGTACTTACTGTTAGTGTGTGGAAGAGAAGGGACATATGTTTCATCCATTCCAGCAGAGGTAGCTACAAAACCCACTCAGTCAGTTAAATGTGGTGCACATATAACAGTTGGTAAAAAAGATGGGAAATGGTTTATTATGTCGGTTAGCAACCACCACTGTCATGACTTAAGCCCAACAAAATTGAGGTTGTTTCATGGGAATAGACAAATGAATCTTCAGGCGAAGAGGACACTTGATATGAATGATGAAGCCGGTGTGCGGGTAAATAAGAGCTATAGGTCTTTAGTGACGTCAGTTGGAGGATATGACAACATGGAATTTACTGAGAGAGATGTACGTAACTACATTGGTCATCAGCGCAGGGCATTGTGTAAGCATGGTGATGCTAATGCCTTACTAACCCATTTTTCACGCATGTCCCAGTTGAATAAAGATTTTTATTTTGAGATAGACATTGATGAAGATAGCCGGATTCGCAATGTCTTCTGGGCTGATGCACGAACTAGGGCTGCATGCAAATATTTTGGAGATGTGATTTCTTTCGACACAACCTATCTTACCAACAAATATGACATTCCATTTGCACCATTTGTGGGTGTGAATCGTCACGGGCACTCAATTTTGTTAGGGTGTGGGTTATTGTCGTCTGAGGACACAAGTTCCTTTATTTGGTTGTTTGAATGCTGGCTTCGATGTATGTTCAATAAACCACCAGAAGGCATCGTGACTGATCAATGCAAAGCGATGCAGAATGTAATATAATGTGTATTTCCGAATACAAGGCATAGGTGGTGCTTGTGGCACATAATGAAAAAGATACCGGAAAAGCTACAACGGTTCGGACAGTACAAGGATATGAAACACATGATGAAGACCGTGGTGTATGAGTCTTCGACTATTGCTGAATTTGAAAGGGAGTGGGTTGGATTTGTAACCAAATATGAATTGGGTGGTCATGAGTGGTTGACAAATTTATACGAAGAACGACATCGGTGGGTTTCTTATTATTTGAAGCAACATTTTTGGGCTGGAATGTCAACTACACAAAGGAGTGAAAGCACAAATGCCTTTTTTGATGGTTATATCAACTCCAGCACTACACTCCAGCAGTTTGTTCATCAATACGACAATGCCTTGAAACACAAGGCAGAAAAGGAGTATGAAGCTGACTTCGCATCCATGAGTAAGGTTATTCCTTGCGGACCTCAATCTCTACTTGAAAGACAATTCCAACTGGAATACACACATGCTAAGTTCCAAGAAATCCAAATGGAATTTAGGGGGAAAATGAATTGTGTTGTTGACAAACTATTTGTGGAGGGTCATGCATGTAGGTATGATGTTGTCGAGGAGGCAATTCACCACGGGAAGCCAGAACACAAAATTTACATTGTAGGCTTCAATCGAGCAAACATGAACATTAACTGCAGCTGTTTGCTATTTGAGTTTAGGGGAATTGTTTGTTGCCACTCACTACTAGTATTTGCACAGGAAAGGGTTACTAAAGCTCCAGATAAGTATATACTATCTAGGTGGAGCAAAAATGTGCGTAGGAAACACGCGTACATTAGAGCATCATATGGTTCAAAAGTCAAAGAGCCACATATTGAACGGTACGATGGATTATGTAAGAGGTTTTATGAATTAGCAGAATATGCTTGTGAGTCAGAGAAGACAACAGAGTTGCTATATCAACATTTGAATGAGTACGATTGTACTAAGACATGTGGGGAGAACAGTTAAAGAAAGAAGAAGAAAACGATGGATAAAGTTTTGTGTGATGATGACATAAGCTCTAGCTCACCCGTGCCAAACACTTTTGATGTGGATAGTTCAATCCACAGTCCTAATGTTGTTAATCGAAAAGGCAGGCCAAACTCTTCAAGGTTGAAGTCAAGGTCTGAGGTATTTGCAAAACGAAAGAGGACAAGTCATACTAAAACCGTACAGACAACACATGGACACGTTACATACTCAGATGTCAATGTTGGTAATGAAAACCAATTCAAGACAACAATGTTCTCATATAATGGCAGCCAACCGGTTAGAAAATATTTTCAAGTGATTTTTTTATGTTTGTTAAGTTATATACCGTTGGCTGTGATGCCCTCTAACATATTTTCTGTCTAAAACAGGTCTCACCTGTGGGTGGAGTGGGTTTTATGTCACTACTGAACTCAGTATACACAAACGCTCATAACGGAGGGAGTTGACATGTCTTAAATTGTAATGGAGTTTCCCTTTTATTTTGGTTCGATGTAACAGACTTAGGTTTATGCGCTACCACTTGATGTAATCATTATTACTTTTTCTGCATTAATGTCATGTAGTTGGCACCTAACACTGCTGTGAGAGTTATTTATAATAAAACATCCTGCCAATGTGTTAAGTAAGGAATCAAACAGTCCCATCTCCAATTGCCAGCACTGGACACAATATGTGTGTAACCCTGCCCAGTTAAGTGTGTAATTATTTATTATTCGCTGACCATTACTCGTGAGCACAAACGAAATAGTTCAAATGTCATTCAGTGTGACACCTAACACTGCTGTGAGAGTTATTTATCATAAAACACCCTGCCAATGTGTTAAGTAATGAATCAAACAGTCCCATCTCCAATTCCCAGCACTGGACATACTATCTGTGTAACCCTACCCAGTTAAGTGTGTAATTTTTCATTACTTGCTGACCATTACTCGCGTGCAAAAAAGAAATAGTTAAAATGTCATGCACTGTGACACTTAACACTCCTGTGACAGTTATTCATCATAAAACACCCTGTCAATGTGTTAAGTAAGGAATCAAACATCTCCAATTCCCAGCACTGGACATACTATTGTGTAACCCTGCCCAGTTAAGTGTGTAATTTTTCATTACTTGCTAAACATTACTCGTGAGCAAAAACGAAATAGTTAAAATGTCATGCACTGTGACACTTAACACTCCTGTGACTGTTATTTATCATAAAACACCCTGCCAATGTGTTAAGTAACGAATCAAACAGTCACATCTCCAATTGCCAGCACTGGACATACTATGTGTGTAACCCTGCTCAGTTAAGTGTGTAATTTTTCATTACTTGCTGACCATTACTCGCGAGCACAAACGAAATAGTTAAAATGTCATGCACTGTGACACTTAACACTCCTGTGACTGTTATTTATCATAAAATACCCTGCCAATGTGTTAAGTAACGAATCAAACAGTCACATCTCCAATTGCCAGCACTGGACATACTATGTGTGTAACCCTGCTCAGTTAAGTGTGTAATTTTTCATTACTTGCTGACCATTACTCGCGAGCACAAACGAAATAGTTAAAATGTCATGCACTGTGACACTTAACACTCCTGTGACAGTTATTCATCATAAAACACCCTGTCAATGTGTTAAGTAAGGAATCAAACATCTCCAATTCCTAGCACTGGACATACTATTGTGTAACCCTGCCCAGTTAAGTGTGTAATTTTTCATTATTAGCTGACCATTACTCGTGAGCACAAACGAAGACAACAATTAAGTAACAATTTGCGCCATCATTTTTAATTTCACATAAAATAACAACTCTTTCATTGCTGAAAATAATTGTACACAAAGTTTAACACAGTAAAACCTTAAATCAAGTACATATTACAATTTAAAACTAAACTTCATAATCTTCTACACAATGTACAAACTTCTTAAAGAATCGACTAAAGTCATCATCACAGCTCATATAAGCTTAAAACACTCCAAGACAGTTTGTCGACGAACATTGTTATCGTGAAGGATCCATTGACAAACAAGATCTTGTCGATATGTTTGAAGTTCTTTCTGCACCAAAAAAATTACCATAATACATTAAGTGAAATAATAAAAAATATTAAAAAATCATAGTCCAAAGAGAATACACATGTAAACTCAACAAAATTAGATACTCACCGTCGTGAATTTTGGCATGGTCTTCCCATTAAACCGAGGCACACCATCCCAATATTCCATACATTTAATCACAATAATGCCGCAATCATACCTGCACATCCTCAACAATTATACCAAAGTAAACACATATAGTAGCCTATATTTAACAAACATGTATACTCACAAATTTGGTTGACGAGGGACATCTTCATTCACGATCATGAGTGGAGGACCTAGACGACCTTCCTCCAGCAACCACAACAGATGGTGGAGTCGACTTGCCTACAAACATTAAATTCACTCAAAAAATCGTATACATAAAATCAATATTGAACATGTACAATTACCACTGCATTGTCCACTAGCGCACGGGGTCCATCATGGTCACCGATAGAATCAATTACAAATAATTGTCTACTCGTAGACTTTAGCACATAGCACCACCAGTGCCCATTACAAAGTGCTAGAAAAAATACCTACATTCCGAACAAGACAATGTCATTATCACAACAATTGTGTGTAATAAACTTGATTTAAATATAATGGAATACGGTAATCAACTTCATTTAAATATAATGGAATACGAACTTACAAATTCACAACCCAACACAAGTTCCAACTCCAATGAATGATGAGAAAAACATAGTTTGTAATCATGATGATTCCATGATCGACATTTAGACTTCTCCATATTCATCTCATTAATAACGTGGGTCTAAAAACCATTAACAATATATTACTTGCAAAAACATTGCTCCATTGATACTTAAAACATAAAAACAACCAAATCAATATCACATACCACTAACCAAGGACTAAAGAAAAGTCTATTCACACTTCCTACGATGTTTAACTGGTCAATGGTCATGACGCATGTTGCAAACCACATAACCTACAAAACTTGATGAATTCATTATTTACAACTAACTAAGCACAACAAAATAATGAAAATTCACTAAATTTACCATGTTGTCAAATCGAGCCCTTGGTTGAAGTGAAGAAATGTTCACATTAGTTAGCATTTGTCTACCAAAATCAACTACAAGCCTATGTAAACAACAACAACTTCACATAAGCATATGGTTAATATAAAACTCATAAACTTTCCCTTCGACAAATATATTTCCAAACAACAATCAAAGTACCTGATAGACTCATTCTTATGCCGTTTTACAGTGACAAACTTATACAACCTTCCAAAATCAAGACTGGCAAACTGTACGGTATAGTGACCATACGAACGGATGGGTGTCGCTGCTGGACTCCGAGAAGATGTTCCCACACCAGCCAGATTTCCTCCATCATGAACATTGTATTCGAGGTACCCACCAAAGACCGGTTGTGGAGTCCAAAAATTTTCACCTTGCTGACCCATGTTCGGATCCTCAAGACCCATAGCATGTCCCGACTCAGCCGTAGTGCAGTCGTCATGACTCATACTATGTCTCTCTTCATCCTCACCCATACTATGTCCAGCATCACCCATATTCGGTCCACCCATACCCATACTGGTTCCCGCCTCACCCACACGAGATCCTTCCCTCCAACAGTTCTTCATCTGCTCTCTCAACAGACGCATATCTTCCTCAATAGAGGCAATGCGCGCATAATTGGTATCAATTATTCCTCTGCATTCATATTGTTGGGCCACAATCCCCTCCCAGTCATGTGAGCATGTAATGTTTTCAGCCTGACTCTGTGGTAAGCTTTCAACACGTACGGACTCAAGTGCTTCTTGTACTATGTCCAAACTCCCCTCTTCTTCTGTCACACCCCACTCCCAAACAATCTACAATGTCGGGGACATTTTTGTCAAGTAACCATTTCAATTGAAAAATAAGAATAAAACTGAATACAAATTCTCGTTATATAAGAATGCAGATTCAATTCTTGAAGATCTCATTGTCAAAGAAGGCCAGTCTATAAAGCGTGGAAATGAACTGAGCGTACCCATGCCAACGTGTTGAACAGCCCACAATTGTTCAATAAAAAAAAACGGTCCATCAATAAAATAATATATTAAAGTAAATATAAACTCCAACAATAATACACTAACCTGCAACACCAGCACACAATCGCAGAGGTACATCCCTTGCAAATTCTTTTGGTGATGGAAATTGTAAGAACATCTATCTAAACTACTACTTAACATTGATAGGACCGTCCCACCCCAATTATATAAATGAAGGTCCTCCAAACTATCTAACAAATAAAATGGATATGTACAAACAGTCCTAGTAGTTCTAGGAAAATAGAATACAACAAAAGCAAGCAATATGTAAAGTCTGCAAAAGTCATCTACATTTTTTTTGGAATTTAAATATTTATCGTTCAATTTTTCAACTATACTGGAGACGGTAATATCCTCACCATTGAACAAATTATTTACCAAACCTAAATTATTATCATTAAAACTAACCTCTTGACCAGTTATCCCTAGGCCTAACCCCATACAAACATCTACACCAGACAGAGGAACTAGAAACTCCCTAATTCTAAAGCTTTGGTCATTGGAAGACCAACGACTAACCAACTCCCTCAACAAAGGACAAGAAATGTTAATTGGTTGTGTCATCCGAACAAGCCATTTAAATGGAGTTCTCTCCAACTTTGCCCTTTGAAAATCACTGTCAACACCCAATTTCGTCCGGGCAAGTAAATTAATTCAGATTATAAAACAATACAAAAATTAAAATAAAAAGGGTGTGTTATCTAGTTTTATTATATTATTGTCATTTAAAAAATAATAAAAAAAGAGACTTTGGTTCCATTATATTCAATAAAGAAGGTTTTAAAATAAAATTCATAAAAAGAAATAGTAAGGAAAGTCAGTTTATTAAAAATTTGTTAAAAATAATAATAATAATAATAGTAATTAAAAATATATTAAATTTTTTCCATTAAAAGAAAACTAAAAAATGTGGTAATTAAAAGATAACAATTAAAAAAAATAATTAATTAAAAAACGAAAATAACAAATAACAAATAATAAATATTAAATAATTAAGGATTAAATAATAAAAACAAAATAAAAGTAAATATATATTAAAAAAATAATAAATAAATAAAAAAAGCTGCTTTCAAACTGATTACTTGATTTGTATATTCAAGAAAATAAATTAATAAAAAGATAATAATAAAAAAGAATGAGTCAATGGCATAGACTCCCATGTTCTCACTTCTTAACTCCATGTATTGTTTTTAAAAAATTAATAAATAATTTTTTTTAAATAATAATTTTTTGAACTGCTCAGATAACAACCCATGTTCTCTACTTAAACAAAATAAAATTAATAATAAAAAATAGATTTTTACCGTTAAAAAAAATCTTATTCTTAGAAAGATTCATTGTTAATATTTAATGTTTAAAGAAATTAAAAATAAACAATAACAAAATATGACTGAGTCAAATAAAGGTAACCTCTCTAAAACTGAACTACTGGATTTTTAAAAAGATATTAATTAAAAATAAAAAAGGAAAAGGGGAAATATATTGGTGAACGGGAGAAAAAGAGGGGGATACGAGAAACAGATTCTGAACAGGGAACGGAGAAGAGGAACTGGAAAAAAGAGAGAATACAGGAACGAAAAAGGAGAGGCGTGAGAAGAGAGAAAGAAGAAAGTAGAAGGCTAACTTCTTAAAAGTACCAGGTATTTTTTTTTCTTTCTTTTCGCTGATTTTAAAATTTCATCACACGGTCATTTGCATAAAAAAGGTATCCACAAATGATTCTTATGGCATGTGCACCTCCATGAACATGTGAAATTCCACCACTTCTTTGCATTCAGTCTCTACTGTATATTCACTTCATAAAACTAAGAAAGATGCATGCATTTCGAAGCATCTCCTCCATCTCCTCACGTCCACCATAAACCTCCAGTACCTTCCACCATACACGAAACCACCACTCTCCCTTCATGCCTTAGCCTTGCACTTCCAACACCTTCACAGCATCTAGCTCCACGAACCAACCTGTACCTCTACGTCGCTCCATGCACCTCTCGTCCACACCACCCACATACCATCCAGCACCTTCATGCAGTAACCATGGCTGAGACTCCCCCACAGTGCCACAACGGATCCCCTTCACCACGCTCTCCTCACCACTCTCCCTTCACGCCTTAACCTCACAAGCCATGTACACCTTCACCTCACCACTACCTCCTTACACCACGCATTCAAGGTAATCACTGCCAAGAGTCATCCTTGCCACCATACAAGCCTCGAGTCCACCTCAAGCAGCTCCTCCGATCTGCCACCTTGCGTTTTCCACGCACCAGCCATGGCACCTCTTCACGCTGTATAAACTCTGCACTTCCAAACCGCCTCTAGCCAACATTCTCCTCTTCCTCGTCTTGGCTTCTCCCCTCGCTGCCCTCCTTTACTATCTCATCTCCATCCTCTAGCACCACCTCAAGCGTGCCAGCCTCCTGCACTACTACTGCAAGCCCCAAAACCACCTCTAGCACCACGCATTAGCCATGCGTCACCATCTTGCACCTCCAGTTCCTCTATCATACCTTCATGGAACCACACCACGCACTAGCCATGCGCCACCAGCTTGCACCTCCAGTTCCTCCACCATACCTTCATGGAACCACACCACGCACTAGCCATGCACCTCCACGTTGCCTCCTTGCTACCATCATCGCTGCATGTCTCCACAACCCTTCAACCTCACCACACCTCCCTCTTGCCAATCACCATCTACTTAAAGCCATCACGTCACTCCTCCAAAAGTATCAGCCTTGCACCTCCAAACTGCAAGCAGCCACCAAGATAACCACCGTCTTGCAGGGCTTGCACTCACTGCCTGCCACTACCTTGCGTCACCACCCAAGCCTCCCATGCGGCATTTCAAAGTAACCACGGAAGAGCGCTCATTACTTCTTCCTCGTATTCCTTGGAGAGCTAGTGCAAAAAACTTGTAACAACTAGGGTTAGGAGTTCTGAGGTTGAAGAACACGATTACTTGGAACTCTATCGTTTTTGGTCTTGTGAACCATGGGTATTGCAAGGAAACCATTGAGCTCTTCAATCAGATGGAGAAGGAAGGGGTAGCCAAGCTGGATCATTTAGCTTCCAGGGCAGCCCTCACTGACATTCAATCATGTTGAAGACATTGAACTTGGACAGAGGCTATTCAGGATTATGCATGAAAAATATGGTTTTGAGCCACGGATGGGGCATTATGTGTACATGGTGGATCTTCTTGGTTGAACAGGGAAAATCAATTAAGTTTATTGCATGATAAAGACAATGCCTGTTGAACCTGATTTGTTTGTGTGGGGTGCATTACTGGCTGGATGTAGAAATCACGGGCATATGGAGCTTGCAGAGGTGACTGCTTTGCATTTGAAGGAATTAGAGCTCGAGAGTGCTGTAAATCGTCTTCTGTTGTCTAGCGTATATGCAGCTGCAGAGCACGATGAACGTGATTTCAGGGCAAAGGAGTAGCAATCATGTACTAGGAGGGGTTATCAGAACCAAAGAAGCCATACCATGCTTTTGTTAAAGAAAACGACGTTGCCACCGTCTCCGGAATCACCTCTATATAAGACGCCACCATCGTTACCTCCACCACCTATGCCTCCTTCGGATCTGACGCCATACACCATACCCCTAGCCGTTGTTTCAACCTTGTGCTCCACTGTGCACGTCTCTTCCAAACCCCTAAGTTGGGTTTCCGAGTGGAGGTGCTCTTTACACCCCCCATATTTGTGCTTGCATCCCAATTTTTTCCATTTCCTAAAATGCCCTAGCCACTATTTGGTTTTTTTAACTAGTGGGATCACTTTCTGCACCCCTGCATTAAAGCCTGCACCTGTGTTTTCTTATTCCCTAAAATGCCCTTGGTTATTGTTTGGGTTTTTGATCAGTGGAGTCACTCTTTGCACCCCCTGTATTCCTGTATATACCCCCAGTTTCTCACATTTACCAGAATACCCTTGATCATAAGTTAAGTTTTGATTGGTGGGATTACTTCCTACACCCCCGTTAATTAGGCTATGCACCTACACTTCTTTAAATTCCGAAACTACCCCTAAACCAAGAATTTCCATTTTGCATATATGATCTTACTAAAGCCCAAGCTTTAAACTTGGCACTTTACTCAAAGCCCAGGCTTTAAACCTGACATTGCTCCTTAAAGCCCAAGCTTTAAACTTGGCACCCTATTCAAAGCCCAGGCTTTAAACCTGGCAATGTTTCTCAAAGCCCGAGCTTTAAACTTGCACTATTTTCCAAAGCCCAAGCTTTAAACTTGGCACCTTACCCAAAGCCCAGGTTTTAAACCTGGCATTGACGACATTCATTTCCCTTACTTCCAAACCCGAGCCTTCTCAAGCTTTCAAAAATTTCAAAATATCAAACCAACCGACAATTCTATCAAAAAAAAAGAACTACGTAACCCTGATTCTCTATCCTTGATAGAGATACGTAGGAGCGAGGTCAAATCCTTGTCGGGCTCCCCCTTTAAAAAATAATATATTCTCTTTGTTATCATTTGCATTGCATTATTTTTGGGAAAAATAAAATATTTTGAAAAAAACCACACTTTTTTATTTTACTTATTTAATTAAAGGTACCGCCTTAGGGCGGGCGTTGTGGGGGTGCTAATACCTTCCCCACACGTAACCGACTCCCGGACTCTAAATCCGGTTTCGTGAACTTGCCTTATCCGAGTTTTTTGGTTTTTCCATAGTTTTTCCTTTAATAAATTATGGTGGCGACTCCTCTGCTCTATTAAACTTTAAAACTTTTTTTTATGATCGCTGTCCCGGTTGCGACAATCACGTAGCTTGTTGTTCACTTCAACAATTACATCAATGTCAACTCGGTGAATAACTCTGATCTGCAATATCATGGCAAACAAAATTAATTCAAGAAAGCAAAACCATTTCTTTATTAACAAACTTTAAATGCAAGAAAAAGTCATTAACCTTTAATCCATTGTTATCAACATCGGATCTTCTTGCGTTAGACCTTCTAGCAGCCATAGCTAGTTTAGAATGAACATCTTCAGTAAAACAATTCAGTACCTATACATTATGAAATATGAAAAATGGAAAAATGTTCAAAACTGCCATTACAAGCATTCAACGTTGAAAAATGTTTAACAATGTCAACTTAAGTGTGTAATTGTGTTACAGTTTCTGACCCCACATCCCACAAATTCTTTTACATTTAACAAAAGAGCCAATACCATTAACACCATTGACAGTTCATAACTGTTTAACCCTCTATACTTAACTGTTTAATTGTGTGCAACTTTCTGACCACAAATTACAGGGGCAGCAATTATGTGCCAAACTAACCTCCATACGTCAAATACTACCACTTTTCCACATACAGTCTTGAACACACAACAATGTATATGTAAATAACACAAAAAAAAACAAACACAAATTAACAACTCCCATTACACGAAAGACAAACAAAAATCTAACAACATACCTGCCACGTTTGTAAATGACAAGATGGGTCGATTCAAAACGAAAACTGATTTCGTGGGTGACTGCGGTTGATTGCAAATGTTGAAAACTCAAACGGAATGATTGCAAATGTTGAAACTCAATTGTTGGGGGTTGCGATGCTCAATGAAGGAAAGTGAAAGGGAACCTGTAGATGGGTTGGGGGCTGCGACGCTCACGAAGGAAAACGAAAGGGAACCTGTAGATGGGTGGGTGGCTGCGACGCTTACGAAGGAAAATGAAAGGGAACTGTGGGGGGTTGTGGTGCTCAACGAAGGGAAACGGAACGAAATTGTGAGTGGCTGTAGTGTAGTGCTGAAACCAAATCAAATAAAAATGAAACCCTAAAATTTACCCCAATGCCACGCTGGATCTATTTTGCCACGTCAGACATGAGTGACCACGTCAATGCCACGTGCGGTTGTAACCTGGGTGGAATGCCACCTCAGGTTGTCAACCTATAATTACTCTTTCAAAAATACCCCTATATCAAGTTCATAAGACTCCTCATTTCAAAATTGGAAAATGTCATGCCTAAACCTCAAAACTAAAAACAAATTCGAGACATAAATTTAGAAAGAAAAAAAAAAAACAGAGACTCTAGTTCTACATGTAAAGAGAGATATTTTGGACTTAGGAAGAACATCAAACACAAACAAAACTAACGTTACTCAACGTTTATGAGTTAGAGAGAACCTTAGATGCAGAAGGAAAGGAAATTTACATTCAGTTGGGGGAAAAGACAATATTTTGTGTAGGCTTTTGAACCAGCACCTGCTCACGTATAGTGAAATGACATATATTTATGATTAAACTGTATGTTTTTTCATTCCGTCTTCTCATTTCTTCTTTCCTGTGCAGTGTTCCATTGCGGTTGTGGTTGTGCTTTTTATCTCCTTCACGTGTTTTTCGGTTACCCCTTTTTGTTTGGTTTAGTGTTTTCCATTCTTTTCTGGATTTTGTTGGAAATTGGTACCGTTGTTATGATATTTTTGTTTTCTGAAAGGGTTGATACGAAAGAATATTGGATTTTAAATGATTCTTATGGAATAAGCTTTTTGAAATAAGCTTTCTGAAATAAGCCTTATATTTTTAAATGATCAGAAGTATATTTTTAGTATAAGTTTTCCAAAATAAACATATTTCAAAGAGTATTCTGCAAAGCTTATTTCTTATTTATCAAAAAGGTTTGAACAAGATATATAAGCTGTAAATGTTTATAAAATTTTATAAGGAAATAACAACTTATTATTAAGTGAGTTTATACTTACAAAATAATGAAGATTATCCTCACGTTTATATATATATATATATATATA
>Ga0209489_108741_pt1 | contig 13429 bp, 5 predicted proteins | sample SiratrowhiteBW_FD_187527 | JGI IMG/M metagenome (GOLD analysis project Ga0209489, IMG submission 187527) | Root nodule microbial communities of legume samples collected from California, USA - Siratro white BW (SPAdes) (version 2) | ecosystem: Host-associated > Plants > Roots > Nodule | place: USA... | reverse complement strand
ATATATATATATATATATATATATATATATATATATATATATATATATATATATATATATATATATATATATATAAAAGAACGAAAAATAAATAAATAAATGATGAAAATGATATATTTTTATATATTATTTTATTAAAACGCAAGGGTATTTTTGGATGTTAAAGAATTTGGTAGGTGCAGGTCGTAATTTTGGTGGTGCAAGAAGTAGCCCCACTCACAAAGAACTAGGGTTAGGAGTGTTTTGGCTATGAGACAATGGGTGCAAGGATGCGAAGGCAGTGGCACCATTTGGTGAGGGAAAATGATACTTTGACACCGCATTTTCTCTTACTTCCGTTTGATACTCCGACGTGGCATGTGCTGTCCCGCATAACAATGAAAGAGAAAACGCAGATGTTTTGGAACTCATGTGTCTCAAGGGTGGAATGTCTAAGTGGTTAGCTTAGTTCAAATAAGTGGTTCGCTGTGTGTAATTTTGGAACACACACATGTGTCTCAGGGGTGGTAGGTCTAAGTGGTTAGCTCAGTTCACCTAAGTGGTTCGTTGTGTGTAGTTTTGGAACACACACATGTGTCTCAGGAGTGAAAGGTCTAAGTGGTTAGCTCAGTTCAAATAAGTGGTTCGTTGTGTGTAGTTTTGGAACACACACGTGTCTGAGGGGTAAAAACACTAAGTGGTTAGCTCAGTTCAAATAAGTAGTTCAATGTGTGTAGTTTTGGAACACACACATGTGTTTCAGGGGTGGAATGTCTAAGTGATTAGCTCAGTTCAAATAAGTGGTTCGCTGTGTGTAATTTTGGAACACACACATGTGTCTCAGGGGTGGTAGGTCTAAGTGGTTAGCTCAGTTCACGTAAGTGGTTCGTTGTGTGTAGTTTTGGAACACACATGTGTCTCAGAAGTGGAAGGTCTAACTGGTTAGCTCAATTTAAATAAGTGGTTCGCTATGTGTAGTTTTGGAACACACACGTATCTGAGGGGTAAAAACACTAAGTGGTTAGCTCAGTTCAAAAAAGTGGTTCGCTGTGTGTAATTTTGGAACACACACATGTGTCTTAGGGTGGAATGTCTAAGTGGTTAGCTCAGTTCAAATAAGTGGTTCATTGTGTGTAGTTTTGGAACACACACATGTTTGAGAGGTGAAAACACTAAGTAGTTAGCTGAGTTAAAATAAGTGGTTTGCTGTGTGTAATTTTGGAACATACACATGTGTCTCAGGGATGGAATGTCTAAGTGGTTAGCTCAGTTCACCTAAGTGGTTCGTTGTGTGTAGTTTTGGACCACACACATGTCTCAGGAGTGGAAGGTCTAAGTGGTTAGCTCAGCTCAAATAAGTGGTTCGCTATGTGTAGTTTTGGAACACACACGTGTCTGAGGGCTGAAAACACTAAGTGGTTAGCTCAGTTCAAATAAGTGGTTCGTTGTGTGTAGTTTTGGAATACACACGTATCTGAGGGGTGAAAACACTAAGTCGTTAGCTCAGTTCAAATAAGTGGTTCGGAGTGTGTGGTTTTGGAACACACGTGTCTGAGAGATGAAAACACTAAGTGGTTAACTCAGTTCAAATAAGTGGTTCACTGTTTGTAATTTTGGAACACACACATGTGTCTCAGGGGTGGAATGCCAAAACAATTGCGTTTTCTCTTTCTTTGTCACGAGGGACAGCACATGCCACGTCGGAGTGTCAAACGGAAGTAAGAGAAAATACAGTGTCAAAGTATCATTTTTCTTTGGCGAGGGGTCTTGAGGCAACGACAGGAGGCTAATGGCGTCGAGCGCCGTCGACGGAGGCGTGAAAACAGCAGCATTGATGGGAGCTCGTGGTGACGCAAGATGCGCAATGACGGGTCTGACTGACTGCTTCACCGACAATGGGTGTGATGAAGCATGGCTAGTGGTGGTTTTGAGAGCATGCGAGGATTGTGGCGGTGGAGAGAGGAGCAGAGGTGCAGCGACGTGTTGGTGGTCGATGGTAGAGGTGTCTCGGGGTTGCCTGCTCACTATGGGAGGTGCTGGTACCGACGATGGCAGTGAGGCAGTAGTGAGGTGGTGTAGAATATCATGGGGGAGTGGAGGTGCTTTGGGGGTGCGGTTTTGTTGGGGGATGAGAAATTTGGTGGGAATTAGAGGTTTGGAGATGCATGACAGTTTAGTGCATGAGATGTGACGGTGGGACGTAAGGTGCTTACACGGAGGTGATGACGGGGTGTGGGTGCATGGTGGAGGTTCTTGAAGGTGCGTTTCCATGGTGTTGGTTGGGGTTGTGAGGTGACTTGTGGGCGTATGGTGGAGGTGTTTGGAGGTGAGGTAGTTCGGTGATAGGTGTTGACGAGAGAAGGTGGTTCTAGCGAGGAGCAATGGATGTTTTGTCGAGGAAGCTGATTATGAGGGAGCAAATGAAGGGAGGACTACTTGGTGTAGGATGTATTGTGGTTAGCAATGTGGTTTGGTGGGGTTTGTGGGCGCAACATCTTCGCTAATGGTAGGGTCCAGCGGTGGTGTATGGCGACTTGGCGAGAGGCGCAGGGCATCATGGTGGTGGCGAGGAGCATGGAACGAAAAGCACAGCGGTGAACCTTGGGAAGGCACGGCGGCGGATGTTAAGTGGCGGTTTGGAGGAGGACGGGATGTTACCATGGTTTTGTGATTTGTGAAGAAGTGTGGTGACTTTGCCATGGCAGAGAAGGAGCATATCGGGAGGTAAGGTGGAGACTAATTGAGCTGGGTGATTTCGCGAAAGGGTTGGAGGTAAAAGATGTATGGTGCGGAGGCTTGGTGGTTGCAGAGGTACGTAGGAGGTTTAAACAGAAGCTTTATGATCTTTTTTTGGTTTTAAGTGCTACTGCTGTTTTTCAAGTGAAAGGTTATGGATGCATGTTGTAGGGCTAATTATTTGAGTGCATGATGTATATTTAACGATGTATAAACCTGAAAAGAATCACAAACAAGGTGAAGATAAAAAAAGTGAAAAGTAGCGCAAACAGTAGGAAGAAACAGGTTAAGGAAGAAGCAATAACCTTCTCTTTTTGGATTTGTTTTACAAACAGTCCTTCACTATTTCTTTCTCCAGGTGCTTCCTCTTGACAAAGTTATGGGAGGGGATTAGCAAGTTGTATCGCTTTTTGACTGGGAAGAAAAAAAAGAAGGGTTTGCTCCTTGCGAATAGAAGCACGAATGAGAAGCAAATTTTGGTAGGGTTGCAAGTACGGGAACACAGTGGAGTGAAGTCGAGAAAATCCTCCTTTGGCTTGTGACCTCCACTCCTCTATATGAATTCTCAGCCCAAAGGAAAAGTTTTGCAGGGTTGACTTGGTCTAAGGTTTGCAAGCACAAAGGGACAAAACAAATTTTGTTAAGAACAAGTAATGTTTGGCACGAGACAATTTGTTAGGATGAGGTAATCTTGCAGAGGAAGCTTTACTGAGAGCAACATTATATGGAAGCATAGTAGGCAAAAGTACTGCAGGGCAGAGCAAGAACAAGGTTTGGTGGGCTGTTGGCACGGGAGAATCCTCACTGAGTTTAGGCAAAAAAGGAAAGAGGATCACTCCAGTTTCAAATTTCCTCTCTTTTCGTTATTTATTATGGATAAAATTATATATATGAAAAAGAAATATATTTTGTTTGATTTTTTTTAAAGAAGGTAAAAATCTAACAAAAGGATAAAAGTAATTATATTTTTGCATTTCATTATTTCATTTTTTCCAAAATGAGAAAGAGGTAGAAAAAAAAAGAAAATTTAAACTATATCATTAATTAAATTTTTTTACTTTTTGAAAAATGAAAGAAAATAAGAACAAAATCCAAGATTCTAGCTAAAAGAGATTTTTTTATTTTTTTTCATTATTATCACCAAGAGAAATTATTAAATAAATTTGTCTGGACAAAATTAGGTATTGACAACATGAAGAGGTTCTTTTAGAAAAATTCTTTCCAACCTCAAAAGACATTATAATCAGAAAAGAGTTTTACGACATCAGACAAGTAAGTGGCGAGAATATGTATGAATACTGGCAGAGATTCAAGAGACTTTGTGCTAGTTGTCGACACCAACAAATTACGGAGCAACTACTCATAGTCTATTTCTATGAAAGCCTCCAACCTATGGATAGGAACATGGTGGACGCAGCTAGTGGAGGTGTCTTGGTGGACATCAAAAGTCATGGCAAGACAAATAGAAGATCAAGAGGAGTTAAAAGCACTAGTGCACATCAAAATGCTGACAACTTTGAGTCTTTGTGAAACATTGTAAAAATTGTAAAAAATAGACTTGATAATTTTCCTTGTAAAATAAAAACCCTAGACACATTAGGGTTAAAAGGCTCCGGTTAGCATTGTAGGAGGCGTCTCTTTTAGAGGAGTGCCACATCGCAACACAACATTGGAGGAGCTTTGTGACGCCTAGGGTTAGGAAACTTGCTCCACGCGTTAAGGTTAGGTAGCGTGTGAAGCAAGCTACGGTTAGAGATAGCTTACATTGCATGCTAGGGTTAGAGAGGCTTCTACGACATGTGTAGGCAAAGTGTAAAACTAGCTTGATTAAGCTCTTCTTTGAGTCTTTTTATTTAAAGAAACCTTGAAGAAACTCTTGGTGTTTGGCCCAACCTCTACCTAGAACTCCTTCATCACCTAGCTCATTCATCCATTGAACCTTCCACTGTAAGCTTCACCTTTCTTTCATTTCCACTTCATTCACGGATCCAATTACACGTTCAATGCTTCCTCATGCTTGAAGAGTCTTCTTCCATCCATTCATTTGGTGCAAAGCTTCCAAAGCACTCTATAAACTCAAGTGGAGATCCTAGAGACAAAGCATCATGAAGGCTCCTCTATCATTTGGTATCCAGAGCTTTGGTCTTCAAGAGATAAGTTCTTAAATCCTTGATTATTTTTTTTCTGCTTTTCCGTGTTGTATGTAATTGTTCTTCAATTTTCTTGAGTTTTGGTTGGGTTCATTTGTGAGTTATTAGTGACAATTAGTAAAAATCAAACACAAATTTAATTATATCAATTATATTAGTCATTAAGGAATTTAAAAAAAAAACTAACAAAACTAAAATTATTATATTAAAACTATGTTTTCTATTATACTAAAGATGAAAAATACAATAATTATTATACTCTCAATAAACTAGTAATATATATAATGAATGGTTTTATATAAACTTTTTTTTTGTAATTTTGTAAGAAAATTTAAAATAAATGTTTTTATCTTTTATATTTATTTTTCTTCAATCTTGTATTGATTATACTTGTGCACTTCTCCCAACAAACACAGCATTATCTTTATGAATAAAATGGGCTTTCATAAAAGTAGTTGCGTTCGTTTAAAATGTGTTTGAAATATTTGAGAGAGATAGAAGGTCTATTTTCAATTCTTCAAAAAAAGATGAGAGTAGTTGCCAGATCCAAGGCTGGTCTTATCCTCCCTTTTTTTAGCATAATGATACAGTTTTAGGTTAAATTTATATTAATTTTTTAAAATATTATTTAATTCTAAGATTTCAAAATAAAAAAAAATAGTAATTTGATATACTATTTTTTTTAATGTAAAGAGTGTTTGCAGGCATAATTTCTCTTCTGTTTATTTTTTCTTTGTATATATAAGTTTAATTATTCACGAGTTCTTGTTTTTTAACCTAACGAAGGAATTATTTTTTTAACTTTTTAATGCAGTATGTAAAAGTTGTATTGTCTGAAACGATTTTCAATGTATTTTTAAAATATATACGAAATCATTTTTTTATTCTTTATTTGATTTTTTTTATTTTGGAAATGATTTTTTTTACACAATGTAACTTTCTAAATAAATTATAGCTTTTATGATTTTAATGCTCTTTTACTAAAATTTTACTCAACTAAATAAAAAAAAACACACACACATACACAAAATATTAACTTTGTGTGATAGAAAACGACTTTCAATTTTTTGTTAAAAGTAAATACACGGCAGCATATTTTTTTATATATTTTATTAAAAAGTTAAAAGATAAATCAATAATTTATGGGATAAAGTCTTAATGTATAGTTTCAGATCGCTTGGAGTAAAGTTAATAACAATTTATATATACTTTTGTTTGTTTGAGATATTTTTTAAAAATAAAACCTTAATGTCATAATATGTTATATCTCATATATTTAATTATAATTATTGACCTTAATTATATTATTTTAGCTGAACATGTAAAAAAGAAGAAAAAAAACATTTAAATATTACCTTTATACTTTTATATGTAAAAAATAAATTGAAAGAGAAGTTCCACATGACTTCTTCCTATTTAAAATAACAAAGTAATATTTTTCTACAACTTTTTACCGAATTTGATTTTTTTTAAATCAAAATAATCCATTAAAACACTATTTCTTTATTAAAAAAAATTGAAATTACATACGGGCAAAATCCGTATGTAATTTATATACGAATTTATTTTGTATATAACGAATATTGTTTAAAAAAAGTTATTTTTTCAGTTTTATTACTATCTTTATATTTTATTTTTATTTTTAGTATAAGATTATTTTTACTATTGTTTTACTTAGTTTTATTAATATTATCAATATTATTGACAATATGCACCTAAGTGAAATTGGAATCTAAATCCCACATGTATCAACAGAATTGAACTTATCACTAAACCAGAACAACATTGTTGTCATAATATGATTATTAACATTTTTATTATAATTATTATAATTATAATTTCTATAATTAATAATAATACACTATAATATTAACATTATTAATAATATTTATAATATTATTAATAATAATAATAATAATGATGATAATATTATTAATAATAACAATAATAATATTTTGCTAATAATATTATTAATAATAACAACAATTTTATTTAAATATAAATAATATTAATAATATCTAGTGATAATAATATTAATAATATTGATAATAATAATATTAAAAATAATAATAATAATAATAGTAACTATTAATAATATAGTAATAATATATGTTAACACCAATGCTAAGCATGTGATTTGATGAAGTCAATAAAGACCATAGCTTACTGAAGTTCTGATGGATTGGATCTGGACTATGTTAGATCAATGCCTAGCACGTGAGTTGATGAAGATTGCTTCATGAAGAATCTATTGGAACCAACCTAGACCAGAATTGTTCAAGTGAATGACTTTGAGCCAACATGAAGATAGTTAGGTGATTCGGTCTTGGTCCTTAGTTGGGTTTGTGTGTTGATGTTGGCTTAGTTCTTAATCATTAGTTGCATGGTTCATCATTCCTGGGGTGCTAAGAGATTCGCAAATATTTTTATTAAAACTGGTTTTAAGAAAAATAGCCCAAACTGATTTTTGCTGAAAAAGATTTTTCAATCAATTGAATTTTTAAAAACAATAGATTGAATGTGACAGTTATTTTTGTTACTACTGGAATCCTTGACTGAGTCAACTAACAGTCAATTCAATCGATTGAATGGTTTGTTCAATTAATTGAACCAGTGACAGCTAAGCTGTTTTAAATCAGAATTGACTATAAAAAGGAATGATCACTATCATTTTCATAATTTTGAGATTTCTGAAATATACTTTTGAGAATTCCTAAGAGATTACAAGCGCCCTTCTTGTTCAAACAGTTTTCGAATTGATTTTCACACAAGAAATCATAAAGATCGTGAATCTTCAAGCACTTCTTAAGTGAGGATCAACTGCTTTGGTTCTGGACCAGAGCTAAGTCTTCCATACTTGATCTCAATCCATTTTTTATTGCATACAGTGTGGTTGATTGATTTGAACTGTATTATATTCTTGTTGTATTCAATTACTGGAGTGTAATTGGGCAGTGCAGTGTGTTTCTGTACTTGTGTAACACCAGCTGAAGGGTTCAGTGTGGTGGGTTTACTGCTGGGAGTAGTAAGTATTGCGGGGAGCAGTTTGTAACTTGTTGGGAGCAAGGGTGTAAAACTGATCTTGGATCATTTTAGTGGAAATCTTTGCTGGTTTGGCAAAGGACTAGACGTAGCCCTTGCGCAAGGGCGAACCAGGATAAAAATTATGTGTTCTTGCTTTTCTCCCTACTCTTCTTGATTGCTATTATTCAACTGTTGTTATCATCTGAATTGACTGGATTAAAATCTAATCATCTTGTTGATTGTATTCTGATTCTTGAAGAGTTCAGTAAACTGTTTGATTGAATCTGTAATACTTTCGCTGTATATTCTGAACATCTATTTACTGAATTGTTTACTAGACAGTCTAGAACTGTGCAATTAATTGATTTTATAAAGATAATTCATTCTCATACTTAAATCACTTTTCAGTTTTGTAAAAATTTTTAATGTTCAATTCACCCCCTCTTGAACTCAGTCCAACCTATTTTTTACAATATCAATACTAATAATAATATAATTCAATAATATTATTAATTTTATTATATTAGTAATAATAATATTATTGATAATAATCATAATATTAGCATTTATAATAATAATAATAATGTTAATAATAATATTAATAATACTATTATAATATTAATTTATTAAAAATAATAATATAAATATTTATATATGAATTTATATACAAATTTAATTTTTATGTAATAAGCCTGGATACAAATTCGTACGTAATTTCGTATAATGTTGATTTTTAATATAAATTATATTATATATGAATTTACGTACAGATTAAATCCGTATATAATACCCCTTGTTTTGTATATAATACCCTTGAGAAAACATTCGTATGTAATGTTGATTTTTAGTATAGATTATATTACATATGAATTTACATACGGATTAAATCCGTATGTAATATCCTGAATACAAATTCGTATGTAAAAATTTGTATATAATGTTGATTTTATATAAGAATTTGAATCTGTAGATAATTACGTATGTAATGTTAATTTTACATATGGATACAAATCCATATATAAAATTCTATAATGACGTATGTAATGTTAATTTTACATATGGATAGAAATCCATATATAAAATTCTATATATAATACAAATTTTACATACGGATTTTCATCTATATATAATTTCTACAAATAATTTGAGTTCTTTTTTAGTTATAAAGTGGTATTGTTAAACATAACTTATTCATTTAGATAATTTTTAAAAAATTATTCATTTAAATAAATTTTACATTAATACTAAGAGGAAGCAACTTCTCTTAAAAGGTATATTGGATGTCTATATCATGAGGACAAGTTATAAACTTACAGAAATTTGATATCTTATTTAGCACAAACACTCTTTCTTTGTATACCAATAAACAAAAATTATTAAAGTTTAAATTAAGTTTGAAGTAATTTAATTGGTCTATGATAAAGGAAAAGAATATACAGATCACACGTATTTCTTTCATTTTATATTTTTGTAATAGACATACACGTATATATCAACATGTGTGAATACTCTAATGTGAAACAGACATACACGTATATATCAACATGTACAAATTTATGACATGTCACACGAAATTTCTCACATGTAAAAACTATAACATATTAGCATTTAAAAAAATAGAAAAATTTCAAACTTCTAAATTTTTTAAAATATGTGAAAAGATGCAATATATCAACTATTTGTTAGAATATTATTATCAGAGAAACAAATCGTAGAATATCAAAGATAATCAAGAGAATATCAGAGAATATCAGAGATAATCAAGGGAGTATCATAGAATATCAGTAGAATATCAAATGTATTTATTTAGAATAATTTCTATATTTAGTTGCCTAGAATTTTATATTAAGTGAGTTATTGTAAACAAAAATAACACTTAAGAAAAAACATCTTCCTCCATGTTATCATATTATTTGTTCTTTCTTGTTCATAGTTATCATATCCTTGTCCAACCTTTCTTAACCCTCGATACCATTGTAAGATGGTATCAGAGCAGTGTTAGATCCTGGAAACTCAGAAAACAACATGAATCAAAACCAGAATAACTCTTCAACCATTACTGACGAGCAAAGTTTGCAAATTGCAAATATGCTTCGTAATGGCCTAGGGATTCAACAAACACAAGCCAATCTTGACAAGGGACAAGGATGGAGTCGCTCAGAAACTGTCGGACGGCATCCATTACAACGACACAAGGAAGACAAAAGCTACCTCCACTGTACTCATTGTGGAATGAAGAAACACACCAAGGAGACTTGCTTCAAAATCGTGGGTTATCCCGAATGGTGGAAAGATTCCAAACAAAAAAATCGCAAGGCTGCCACCGCCGCAGTCACTCATGGAGGGGAGAAAAGAGAAAAGGATATCAGCTCAAAAAAATCTGATTAGTGGATTTTTGATTGTGGAGCAACTAACACCATGACCCATGACCCTCACGATTTTGACAGTCTCTCTACACTTGTTAAAACCCATATTGAAACAGCCAGTGGAGAATTAGTTGCGGTTCAAGGAGGGGGCTAAATTGTTTTTTCAGAAAAATTAAAATTAAAAAATTGTCTCTATGTTCCTGTACTATCATCAAAATTACTTTCTGTAAGCCAAGTTACAAAGGAGCTGAATTGTGTGGTTCTCATGTTTTCTAATTTTTGCATTTTACAGGACATTCTTATGAAGGAGATCATTGGGCGTGGTACTGAATGTGAAGGTCTTTACTACGTTGATGAGGTTGTTCAAAAGGGGCATGCCATGCTTGCTCATGGAACAGTTACAAGGCAACTCTGGTTATGGCATAAACGTTTGGGACATCCTTCATTTGGGTACCTTAAGATTTTATTTCCTAGTTTATTTATTAGTAACACTGAGCCCATCAAATGTGAAACTTGTATACGGGCAAAGAATCATAGAGTTACTTTTTCTCTTAATAACAATAGAGTCAATTCTGCTTTTTCATTAGTACACTCTGATGTGTGGGGCCCAGCTCCTAATTTCCACAATAATCAGTTTCAGTATTTTGTATTATTTGTGGATGATTTCTCTAGCATGATATGGGTATATTTTCTAAAGCAAAAATCTGAAGTACCTGATAAGTTCTATGCATTCTATCAAATGATTCACACTCAGTTTGGCAAGAAAATCCAAGTACTTAGATCAAATAATGGTGGAGAATTTGTTAACAAATCAATGCAGGAATTTTTCAGAGAAAATGGCTTAATCCATCAAACTTCCTGTCCAAACACACCCCAACAGAATGGTGTAGTAGAACGAAAAAATCGTAAGTTACTAGAGATGACTCGAGCCATGATTTTTGATGCACAGGTTCCGACACGATTTTGGCGCTACCTCGGCCTATCTTCTGAACAGGTTACCCTCCAAAACCCTTAACCACAAAACACCCCTACAAATCCTAGTTACTCAAACTGATCTCCCTCTTGTCCAAATGTTACCACCACGAGTTTTTGGGTGCTCTGTGTTCGTTCATATTCCCAAGGCAAACAGAACTAAATTTGATCCATGTGCTGAGAAATGTGTCTTCGTTGGATATGCTACACATCAAAAGGGGTATCGATGTTACAACCCAATCACTCACTGTATACATGTAACTATGGATTGTGATTTTTTAGAATCAGAATATTTCTTCAGTAGCCAACTTGATGTTCAAGGGGAGAAAATTAGTGAACCACCAAGTTGGTTAAGTAGCCTTAGTTGCCAAGAAACTGTTCCAAAAGAGCAAGTAGATGGAGCCAACGAGCATGTCTCTGTCAACGTAGGAGGGACCAACACAACCAATGAGGATCCTTCTGAGAATGTCCAACAAGAGGTAAGTGATCTTCACTCTACTGAGCTGTCACCTGTTATGAATGAAGTCACTAATAATGACAGGTTAGTACCAGAACCAAAGCCAGAGCCTTTCACACTTCCGCCAAGAAGAAACAGAGGGGTACCTCCTGACCGATATTCTCCAGAACATGTTCCCCGGAATTCCAGGTATCCTATGAAGATAACTAGAGAAGGAGTGACAGACATTGCAAGAGCTTTTCTTACCTCTCTTCTATCTGAAGATATTCCTAAAATAGTTCATGAAGCCAGTAAGAAGGACGAATGGAGAGAAGCTATGAAAACAGAGATGGAAGATCTAGAAAAGAATGAAACTTGGGAGAAGTGCATCTTACCAACAGGGAAGAAACCAATAGGGTGTCGATGGGTTTTCACCATTAAACATAAAGCAGATGGCACCATTGAGCGATATAAGGCAAGATTGGTGGCAAAAGGCTATTCACAGACTTATGGCATTGACTACTCAGAGACTTTCTCACCAGTTGCAAAAATTGACACCATCATAGTACTATTTTCAATAGTAGCAAACAAAAATTGGCCACTCCATCAGTTTGATGTCAAGAATGCTTTTCTGCATAGGGATTTGAAAGAAGAGGTGTACATGGAAGCTCCTCCAGGGTTCTCTGAAGACTTCCTGTCAACACCCAATTTCGTCCGGGCAAATAAAAAATTTTTTTTTACAAATATAAAAAAGAAAAAATAAAATAAAAGAATAAAAATAAGAAATTAAAACTTTTTAACATGTGTCGTTTAGTTCTTTGCAATTTAGAATAAATAATAAAAAGGAACTTTGACTTTATAAGTAAGGTTTGATTAAATAATAATAATAATAATAAGATAAAATGAAATTTGTAAAAAAAATGATAAAATAACAAAAAAAAAGGGGGTGTTGGGTCTGTCTTAAAATAAATTGAATAGAAAAATTAAGTGAGCCCAACTGGATAGAAAGATGTTTTCTAAAGCCTAATTTACTAATAAAAAAAAAAGTTACTGTTTACACCTCCCTTATCTGTTAATTGTGCTTACCACATAAGCCCTAAGGTTTACAGAAACACATTGCCCATTCAAGTTCCTATGTAACTTTAGTACCTTTTAATTCTTTAATTAGTGCCTAACAAATTTTATTTCTCATAACTAAATTTTCACCTTTTTGCCTTCTTACACTTATCACATTTAGTAATCATGTTTTTAACATTTAACCAATAGTCATGCTTTTAACATTTAACTAACAATCATGTTTTGACATTTAAACTCCCATAGCCTATTTAACTCCTATAGCCTTCCTATACTCATACGTTCAGAGGCTATTCATGTTCAGGGGCTATTTATGTTTAGTGGCTATTCATGTTCACTGACTATTCATTTTTCTTTTTATTATTATTATCCTTTTGCTTATTCTTCCTGAAATGTAACCTCTTAAGCCAAAAGGAGTTAATACAGAGAGGTGAAATAATTGAGTTTTAATAAAAATCATGATTGAGGGTGTTATGAGTATTATGGAGAGAGATGAAGGGATGGACAAACAAAAATATAAAGAACTGCTCCTATTTTCAAAAGGGGGAGGACAGAAAAATTGAGGGACAGAGAATACACAGAAATTCTTAGAAATTTAGAGAGAAAAAGATACTGAGGAAGAATATTGAAAAATATTATTGGATTCTGTTGAAAAAAATCTAAGGGTCCAGTAGAAACCACCAGAAAGAGAA
>Ga0209489_108738_pt1 | contig 13437 bp, 7 predicted proteins | sample SiratrowhiteBW_FD_187527 | JGI IMG/M metagenome (GOLD analysis project Ga0209489, IMG submission 187527) | Root nodule microbial communities of legume samples collected from California, USA - Siratro white BW (SPAdes) (version 2) | ecosystem: Host-associated > Plants > Roots > Nodule | place: USA... | reverse complement strand
ACATAGGTAGAACTACGTATTCCCTGATTCTTCACCCGTTAAGGATGTTGATACGTAGGAGCAGGGTCAATCCTTGTCGGGTCCTTTAATTTAAAAATTATTATTTTGTCTTTTAAATTGTTTTTTTTATATATTATATTTTTGGGAAAAATAAATATTCTAAAAACCACATTGGATTTTGATTATTTAATTAAAGGTACTGTCTTAAGACAAGCGCTGTGGGGTGCTAATACCTTCCCCACGCGTAACCGACTCCCGAACTCATTTCTAGTTCACAGACTTATTCCTTATTCTTTTCTTAGTTTTTTCATAGTTTTTCATAAAAAAATTATGGTGGCGACTCCATTTCTTTCTTTCTTTTCATTTGTTTTTATGTGGATAGTCATACCCGTTGTGATTTTTAGGTCGCGACAATTTTCTCTCATCCATTAGTTTTTCATCTTCTCTTCATACTTTTTTTCTTTTCCTACTCCTTTCTCTAACTCTTCTTTGTTTTTCATTTTTTTTCAATATTCTTTCTTTTTTTAATCTCATCTTTTCTTTTTCTTGTTCTCTCTTTTCTTCCCCTTCATTTTTATTTTTCCCATGCTCATTCTTATCACTCTTGTCTCTGTCATATTCTTTACCACACCTAGTAAAAATAGCATAACAATTCCTTGAAGAGTTATGTTGAACTTGAGCAAGGAACTTACCAAAAAACACTCCTCTAACTGAGTAAAGAGTTGTCCTTTTATCTACAAATCTATGATAGTCGTCTTTTTTTGGTTTGAGGTAGATGTTTGTATGAACTCATTAAGTGTTTCCATCAATTTAGTTGACACCATAGAAATTTGGCATAGGTACTGAGGGTACTACATGTGAAGTGTGTGCAATATTTTGATTCCAGCAAGACTCGAGTGTTATTTCAATTGTGAGTTCCTCGAGTTTTATCCATGTCTGTCTGATTGCTCATATAATTAACCTTCTATCAAGGTTTGTCACCAACACTCTACATTGTCTCTAAAGATGATTTCTACTCCAATTCTCTCAACCACTAACAAATTGAATTGATGTAGGTGCATGAATTTGTGAATACATATGTTGTAATTGTAGTAGAATCCTTGCAATAGTCTTGCTCAATAATTCATTTCATTAAGCAAGGAACTCGTTATGAAAAGAATGACATCATTTGCTCAACCAAAGGATTCCCTTTCATAATGCAAGCCTCAACCTTTGAGATCTATTATGACTGTATGCAGTGATCATTATAATCTTAGTGGCTTCATCTGGCATTTTATAATTAATATTGCCTTTAGTTGCAACATCAAGGATAGTTTTGTGTGCCACATGATCCTCCAAGGAAGGTGCACATTTGATCATAATCTAACCCATGACTCAAACACTTTCTTAACAGATCTTGGAATCTTTCCCAAGCTTTCGCCATTGATTCATCTGCCTCTTGAGCAAAGGTATTTATGACAATTTTAGTTTGATTTACTTTCTTAGGAGGAAAATATTCTCCAAAAACGGGTTGACCAAGTCTAGACATGAAATGAAATTATTAGGTGGGAAAGACTACAACCAAGAACTCATTTTTCTTATGAGAGAAAAATGGAATATTACCAATTTCATGGTGTCGTTAGGCACACCTTGATTTGCATAGTATTGTTAATCATAATGAAAAGAAAAAGGTGCGCATTAGGATATTCTATTTTCCCCATAAAATTGGCTTCTTTTGTCAAATTGAACAGAGTTGGTTTGATCTCACAATGCTTAGCGATGGTCACAAGTCTCACAATACAGTTAAATACACGAGGCTCACGAAGTGCCATGTGATCAACCATGGTGTGTAGTTGGCAAGGTCTCATGTTGTCTTCTTCGAAATGCCTTGATCCTTCTAAAGGTCTTTTCCATTTTAGGATCTTCAGGCAATTCAAAACTTGTAGATGTACGTACATTGCATACACAATTGGAGCTAAGAACAAATCATTTTAGGTTTGATAAACATCAATAAATAAATACACAAGTTTAAATATTTACGAAATTAAAAAGCAACATATCAAACCCTATAATCAATTCAATTAACAAATAAATAAATATTCACAGAATAAAAAAATCAAACCTTGAGAATACAAAAATTCAAAAATATCAACAATTAAATAATTACATGACGAAAGTCCTCTGCACTGACATAGTGGATAAACAAAAGTCTAAGTATCAAATTTATATAATTAATTAATCATAAAGAAAACAAATAATTCAAGATTTGAAAATAAAAGAAAAGACATTAGTTAAAAAGACTTGAATTAAAAAAACACAATAAAGGTAGAAGATAATTCAAATATTAAGAGATGTTTTACCACACAATTCATTCTAATCTTTGTCCAACAATTTCAAATATTTGGTTAATTCAACGATCCACAAATATAATTTAACCCTAACCATTAAGAAGATCCTAGTTTCTTGGTTTGTTAAGCAATCAACATTAAAGTCAAGAACTTAAAAACTAATTAATATGTCTTACCCTATTCTTAAGGATAATTGATATCAATGCTTTTACCTAGATGCTAATTAAAATAAGATTTCCAATTCGGCTAAAATTATGAAAATTCGATTCACTTGATGAATTTAAACAAGCATTAAAACTAAAAATAATAATAATTAATTGAATTAATCAATCTTGTTGAAAAGGAGAAAAGTGGGTTAATAGTATAATGCTTGGCTTAACATTTACACCAAATACACAAAAAGAAAATGTTGAAAAAACTAATAATGTAGTGTGGTGTTTCTACATATGTAGCTTTGTGTTGTAGTTGTATGTTGTTCTAGTATCTATACCTAAATTTATAACATTTGACTTGAGATTTTTTCCTTGTGACTCGTTTAGAGAGTCCTAAATTTATAACATTTCACTTGAGATTTTTTCCTTGCGACTTGTTTAGAATGCTTTTAGGTGAAGTTTGTGGTAGTAGAGTTGTCCATGTCACCTTGATGATCTTGACTTGTGGTTTGAAGCTATGTGCTTCTCACTCAAGTGTCCTCATGACACTCTCAAGTGAGCTTCCTTCAAACAATCCTTGCTTGATTTGCTCAAGTTAGTTAGTCTAAGTGAGTAACATTTACTCAAGTGAACTTAATTTCATTTAAGCAAGTGCCTTGTAAGACCACAAGCTCTCTTGATTTTGTCACTCAAGTGGCTTTCAATTTTCACTTAAGGAATTACTCTTCTTTATAAAAAGCCTTGAAAATAAAATAAACAAAAATAAAAACACTAAAATCATAATAAAAATAACTTTTTAAAATTTGATAAAAAAACTAATAAAAGATAACCTAAAGAATGATAACTTCCTAAATAATTTTCAAATTTAAGATCATAATCTATATAATACTAAGGGTAAAGTGAACAAGTTATTATAAACCTTGTAATATGGTTTCCTTTAAGTTGTGAGCAAATCCATAAATGACTAATATATTATAGATAGTTGGGACCTTAAAAGCTATTAAAGAAGACTTGTTTGATAAGTTAGGAAAGACTCTTAAAATAAAAAATATTTATGTAAATCTTAAAGAAACTAAAGAATACTCATGTTGTGACCAAAAGTGATCTTAAATAATAGTCGTTTTTAGTAGAAATTAATCAATTGGCTAAAAATAAGATGTAGTCTCTATTATATATGAAACAATATAAAAAAAAGTGAATCCTTCCTTTTATTGTTACCCTTTTGTTGTTTATCTAATCTTCATATTGTTTTTTAAAAGATTGTTAAAATTTGTCCTACAAAATATCATCTATTGTTTTCTTATCATCTACATGTTGAATCAGACTCTGGGTTTGTTTTTTTCTTTCAAAATCTCAATATCAAAAGACTGGTCCTCAAGTTTTGTGGAAGATTTTTGAAAAGTACTTTAAAACAAATTTCAACCCCTTTCTTTTTTTTCTCCTATTTTACAATAACCATTAATAATAATAATAATAAAATAAAAATTGAACATTTCCATTACAAAAAAAAGGGACTAAAAAAAAAAGATGGTGATTAAAAAACAAATAAAATAAATAAAATAAATAATTCATAATAATAGAAAAACGAAAATAACAAAAAAATAATAAAATAAAAAATATATAAATTAAAACAACAGAATTTGAATTTTAAAAAATAACTGCTTTTCAAACTTGATTTGCAAGTTTAGGGTAAAAAATAAAAATAAATAAATAAATAATAATAAATAAAACAATAAAGAAAGAGTCAACTCTCTAACTTTTCACTTTCCTAACTCTACGTAATATTTTCTTAAACAAATAAAAAAAAAGAGAATTGTGAAACTGTTCGAAACAACCCACGTTCTCTACTCCATAAAAATATTAATAATAAATAATAAATTGTTACGGTTTCAAGATAGCTTAAGTCTAATTTTTATATAGATTCATTTTAAAGATTAATTTAAAAATAAATAATAAATAAGAAGAATAGGTCAAAGGTGATAAGTGCTTTGAACCACCTAGATTTTGAAAAAAATAATAATAAAAGAGAGAAAAGGAGATCAAGGAGGGAGGATCATTTTTTTAAACATGAGAGGAGAGAGAGGGAAAACAGACACAGAGGTATACGAAAAAAAAAAAAGAACAGAAAAACGAAAAAGAAGAGGCGTGAGAACAAAGAGAAGAAAACGACCAGGTATCTTTCTTTTCTTCTTACTTATTTTCAATTTTCATTACACATTCATGGCATAAAAAAGAAATTCAAAATTATTCTTATGTCACGCATTTTCATTCATGAGCACATCAATCCGCTACTTTTCTGCATTGAGTTTTTGTTCTGCACGTATACCATGCATCCGCCACACAATCCACACCGAGCAACGTCTACGCTCCAGCCTCTACTGCACCACGTTGGACCCAACAAACCAACCCACTACCTCCATTTTCGAGCCTAGTCTTCAGTAACCTTCACTGCAACCGTTACTAGCCACAACACATCAATGATGCCTTCGCCTACTCTAACTTGCCTCACATGAACCACGTTTCCTCCCGTCATCAAACCTTGTCACCTCCAACCCTCTCCCATAGCCATCAAAGTCTATCCCATAACCATCAAATTCACTACCTCATCTCATGGAGGGTGCTGGGATGGAAGAGAATAATATCAATGATGACAGTAATAAGTCTGAGGCACATTTGACTTCGGCCGCTGCCTTTGTGGATGGTGGAATTCGGGATGCTTGTGATGATGTTTCTAGCATATGCCTCGAAGCCTTCGGTGACAGTGATCCTGCCACGGTTACTAGTTGCAAGCATGAGCTTCATCTTCAGTGTATTCTCGAATGGTGTCAAAGAAGCTTCCAATGCCCCATGTGTTCGTAACTTATCAGTCTCAAAGATCCAATAAGCCAAGAATTACTTGAGGTAGTGGAAAGAGAGCAAAACTTTAGGATCAATCCACAGGGAAATGCCACAACATTTCCAACACTGGGGGATTTTGAGTTACAACATTTGCTAGTTGAAGCTAGTGATGCTGATCTTGAAGAGCGTATAATCCGACACTTGGTTGCTGCAGCAGCAATGGGAAGAGCACCACCCCGGTTGAAATGGGTGAAGATGCTGAGGCTGATGCGAACCAGGCTAATGATTTGTTGTGGCGTTTCAATGAGGATGCTATGAAGGCAAGGAATAAGGTCGAGAGAAAAGTGTCAGCTTCACAAATTGCTTTTGGTTATGGTAGTTGAAGAGAGAGAAAATGGGGAAGAGAGAACCGCCACTGAGCGCACTCTTTCGCCCCCCCACGACCACGTTCAAGCCTCACGCCCTTCCTCCACCCGCCGCGTTTTGCACCGCAAGCAGCCATGCAACTCCAGCAGTCATGCCTCAACTTGCAACGCATCACCTTCCACCATGAAAGCCACCCTTATGCAACCATGGCCAAGACTTCCTCAACGAATAAACCACCCAACGAACTCCATAAACCACCTTGTGTCTTCCTCGTTCCTCAAGACGCCTTCGTTGGGAACCTCCACCACATGCAAAACTACTGCCCTCACCACCATAAAACCAGTCCCACGCACATCTTTTCACCATGAATCTTCGCTTTCGCAACCCTCCAACGAACCAATCTCCATCCTCAACCTCCAAAACTCCACTTCGTGCAGCCACTCATTCCACCATGCATTTCCACAACAGCAGCACCCACCAAGCCATCATGCGTCTTCACCATGCCTCCATTCCACGCACCTCCATTACAACTCCCAACTTCCACCACCTTGTGCCATCAACCTTTGCCATACCTTCGCCACCGCAAGCAACACCACCAAACCCCTACAAGACGCCACTGCAAATCACTTCCATAGCCAACAAGTCGCGTTCAAAACACTAGCCAAATCGTGAAAGCCACTCCTTGCCGTACCCTCTCATCCATGCCTCCATGAACCGCCGCTGCCGTCGGTGCTGCCGTCGTCGCCGTCAGCCAAGGACGCCGCAACCACCTCAACCGAATCTGCCCTGCGTTGCCTCCATCGTTGCACGTGTCTCCTGAACCCTAGATGGGTTTCTAATTAGTGGGGGTGCTCTCTGCACCCCACATGTTGAACCTACACCTGCGCCTGTCCTCGTTCCCAAAATGCCCTTACTCATGAAGGGGTTTCTGGTCAGTGGGGTTGTTTTCTGCACCCCACATGTTTGTGCTCTTCACCTGCACCTTTCTCCAATTACCAAACTGCCCTTAACAATAGCTAGGTTTCTGACTAGTGGATTCGCTTCCTGCACCCCCATTAATTAAGTTCTGCACCCATACTTCTTTCAATTACCAAAATGCCTTTAATCCAAGTTGAGTTGCTGATTGGTGGGATTACTTCCTGCACTCCCATTAATTAAGTTCCGCACACATACTCTCTACAATTACCAAAATGCCCTTAACCCAAGTTGAGTTTCATTGAGTCATGTTCCATTTTTGCATGCATGATTTCATTAAAATTAAAATTAAAATTCTATATTGCATATAACTGTCGCATGTTATTTTCCAACACCAAATTTGATATATACCCCCAATCCTTAAAGCCCAGGCTTTAAACCTGACACTATTTCTCAAAGCCCAGGCTCTAAACCTGGCATTGTATCTCAAAAGCCCAGGCTTTAAACCTAGCATTGTATCTCAAAAGCCCAGGCTTTAAACCTGGCACTGACACCATTCAATTACCCTATTTTCAAATATAAACTTTCAAAAATACAAATCAAAACAACTAACAATCTTATCATCAAAGAACTACGTAACCCTAATTCTCTATCCTCAATAGAGATACGTAGGAGCGACGTCAAATCCTTGTCGGGCTCCCTTTTCAAAAAAAAAAATATATCTTTGTTTGTTATTGTTTGTATTTTATTTCGTTTTTTGGGAAAAATAAATATTTTGAAAAATCACACTTTTTTACTCGTTTAATTAAAGGTACCGCCCTAAGGCGGACGTCGTGGGGTGCTAGTACCTTCCCCACACGTAACCGACTCCCGGACTCTAAATCCGGTTTTTGTGAACTTGCCTTATCCCGTTTTCGGTTTTCCATAGTTTTCCTCTAATAAACTATGGTGGCGACTCCTCTGTTTTGAAAAACAAAAATTATTTTTGTTCGTTGTTCCCGTCGTGACCCGGTTGCAACAAAGTTATATCAAGTAATATTGTTTGTCAAAGATATCATAAGCATGTGATGAACACTTCCAAAGAATATCAATAATAAAGATTTATCTACAATAGTCATATTCTAAAATGCCTATAGAAGACAAATGATTTAAACTACTAAAAAGGCAATAAAAACATACAAAATAACCATTTGTAATTTCTCTATGCTCAAAGTTTTCATCTTAATTCTTTATTTAAATAAGAGTAGTTCATTGTAATACCCTTCGAAGTTATAAGTATATGTCAGGAGCATCTCATTGTTCATTCTCTCTAAGGAAGGTACTTTTTAAGAAAACTTAAACTAATAAATATATTTTTATGTTATTATTCATTTTTATTTCTTTTTATTTTTTATTATTATGCTTTAATTTAAAATATTACCCAGACAAAATCGGGTGTTGACAAACTTTGATCTTTTGTCCTCATTCTTTTTTTGAAATTTGTTATATTTGTTGTTTAATATTAAAAAGAAAATACAATGTCATAAAAAATTATATAATTTAATTTCATTCATTTTTCTTAAACATGATAGAATATATAGTTTGTTTAAGATAAATGATATGTTTTAGATAAAGAATAGAATTGATTAATATAACTTTGTTCTATATAATAATATTTTTAATAAATAACAATGTGTTAGACATTGGTTTATGTATTTTTGAGAAAACTTACTTAAGAGCTATTCATCACAAAAAATAAGAGTGATCATGTTTCAAACTATTTTCATTATTAGTTTCTTATAATTGTTAGGCAATATATACATACGTATGTGTATAACAAGGTTGATTAAGTATATACTACAAAAGTCATGACTATCTGAAACATATTAGAAGGAGAACAAGACATGAAAATCTTAATAAGAAATAAAGATCAATACATAAAAGAAATAGTTGATAGTTAGAACACAACCTGTTGAATCATTAGACGGTCCAAAGTCCCTTTAGATGATCTAATTATCAAATAAAGTTTTGATGATAATAATACTCCAAGTATGTGTTTGTATTTGATGATCTTACATGTCTTTTACAGTAATATTCAGATATCTCTAAGCATGATGAGTATGTATAGATGAACTGCAAATCCAGATAAGTGTTTATTTATGATTTTATTATATTAATTTTGTTTAAAATTAAAAGAAGATAAAATTTAAAATAAATAAATATAAAAATAGTAAATGTTTTAAATCTGTTTTGAAATCTACTTTCAATTTTATCTTGAGATCAAATCATTCTTTGCACCTTGGTCCATGGTTTTATCAAGCTTTGCTTATAATAAAATTAAATTGATTTAGCATATTTTATTACATATGTGTATTTGCAAAAACTTTTTGAAATTAAGATTGAACTATTATGTTGCTATAGCTAAATACAAAAACAATTCAAAATGATTTTGCTACACAGTTTTGATACTATTTGTTTCCAAATCTGGAAAACAAATCAAAGTGCCTTTCACAAAAATATCAAAATCATATTTTATAGCATGTTGTGCCTAATGTTCAAATTTATTCACAATAGAAATTATTGAAATTATTATGAAATATTTAAACGTGATTGTTTGTTTTAAATCAAAGATATCTTGTGCTGTTTAAATTGTTTCTATACACAGATAAAGTCAGTTTTACCTTCAAGCATCCAACAACTAGTTTCTACAAAGCTACATATACATGAACAATTTCAAGTTGAAAAATTAAGAAGGAAAAACAGAAATACATCATACAATATATTGAAGAATTTACTAAATATTTGAGTGTCTATTGTAAATTTGTTATTAAGAGCATATAGATTTTTAGATTGTGTGAAACCATTGTGTAATTCTTCACCATTGTGAAGTAAACCCTTGTGAGCTTTGATTGTTCTCTCTTTTGAGAGTGTTTATTTCAATTTTGAATGGTCTTTATCTCAGGGGAAGATTGGGACTGGTATAACCTGGAGAGGTTTGTGTACTCATTATAACCTGGGGAGGTTTGTGTACACAAATAACTTGGATAGGTTTGTGTACTCGTTGTAACTTGGAGATTTTGTGTATTCGTTGTAACTTGGAGAGGTTGGTGCAACGACTTTCCGAATAGTGGAACCTCTTGAACAGTTTGTTCAAGGGAGAATTGGAGGTAGCCCAACAGACTAGGGTGAACTAGTATAAAACTGCTTTATATGTACTTATATATTATTTCCTTGGATGGTTTTGTTTGGTGATTTTTGTTTACAGCAAATTGAGTTCATGCTCCATTCAACCCCCTCCCCCTTTCTGAAGCTAGTTACTCCTACACAACTCTTTTTACTTAAGAGCGTAGCAGCTCGAGTATCTTGATCATGACTTCATTTACCTAGCATGTACCATGAGACAATTCACTCCACCTGCAACAAAAATAACACAACAATTTTTCATCAAAACTCGGGCATGTAGGAATAGCTAACTCCAAAAAAAGGATTGAATAAAACCACAAAAAAGATTGTCCAAGACAATAATATATAAGCACGAAACCAGTGTTCAATTCCAAATATTAATTAATTATTACCATATGGAATCAAAATCAATTTAGTTAAATAGTCTCCATCATGCATAGAATAAAACCACGTGTTGGAATTTTTGCACATTGGATTATTTCCTAATTTGCCTATCCAAAAGTTTCTCATTTAGATTCAAATTATTATGAAATTAAACACATATATATATATATATATATATATATATATATATATATGGGCTTGAACTTGTGAACAACAGTTTAATATGCATAGGACTAATATCACATTTGATAGTAATATTAAAAAAGTTTGCGTAAAGATTGTCTTTTTAAATTGTTTCCTAATGTGACTTATTAATTGATTTAGGTACTCACACATTAATTTTGAACGTTGTAATATCAGTTTTATATATTATATGTTTAACTAAAATTGATTTTCTTTTTAATTCCAATCTAAATTAGATTAATAATATAATAGTAAATGGTAAGAAAACTTATTTCCTTTTGAACCATCTGTTTGTTGCTCTAAAAATAATGTTGACTGCACATTACACATAGATCATCAAATATAAAATATACTTAGAGTATTGTTATTATCAAAAATTTACTACATTATTATATCATCTAAAGAGACTTTTAAACTGTCTGATGATTCAACATAGCAACACTCAATTATCCCTTAAAAAAACTTATTAAAAGGTTATAACAATCAAACACAAATAACAATGGAGTACACAAATCACTATCAATTATCACGGGTGTACAAATCACTTTTGCTTAACTTGTCTCAATCTCTACCTAAGATTAAGACCTTAACAAATTGTAACAAATAATCTCTTAAAGAGAAAATAGTTTAATATCAATGATTGACTTCATAAAATGAAGAATCCAAAAGTTTTAACTCTGAACAAAGAAAACTTAGATATAATATAATATGTGAGCTTTATTTTTCTATAAGCAATTATGAATGTCTTTCTCTTGGGACTTGAATCTTCTTGTATAATCTTTATAAATGTAATCCCTAAAATATTCTTTATTTCATTTCCAATCCGTGTTAATAGTTTGAAATCAACCTTGCATGACTTAATTATCATTTATCTAAAGATGAGAATGGAAGGTTGCATTTCCATAAATATTACAAATCTTAACATAAAAACAAGTTGAATAAATACAATAAAAGCGTAATGTGAATAAACTAATAAAATCACTTCACGTTTCTTTGATTCAATATTAACATTGTAGAACATTTTGTTTATGCGAGTTGGACACTTTGGCATTTTTAAATTCAAAGATATAAACTAACCAATATAATATTACTGCTAAATATGTAGAACATGTTTAACGCTTTACACATCAAATCATTTAACATGTGCTGGTAATTTTTGTTGGCAAGAATCTAAGCTTGAAGATTTGATGAGTCAATCCAAGTTTGAAGATTGGTTTGGGTTTTTTTTTAGTCTTAGAATTAGTGTACATTGCTTGCTTTTATCATGATAGAAGTATGCAAGAACTCTAATGAATCAAGGATAAATATGTTTTTAAAAATGAGTTTTAGTGAAAAAATTTAATACTGCACGAAAAGCAATTGATTTTTTTCAGAATCAATCGATTGAATTGTATTTCAGTAGAATTGAAAAAACAACTTATTGATTTCACTTAAGTGCATAACTGTTATAAAAGAACAACAGGTTCTGCAGCTTTTGTACAAGCTTTCTAAGACTTTAGATTTTGAAAATACTTGATACAACTAAGAGAACACGAGGTGAGCAAGAAATCTTCTTGGTGGAGAGGTTTTTCAAAGATTTCAAAATAAAAAAACCTTGATTCTCAATCTTGGAGCTAATCTTATGTGCCTTTGAGTGCTTGAAGCATCAATATGTTCAGGGAAGTGTTCTTGCCTTTCTTGATAGGTTGTAGGTTATGTTTTGATGTGATCATTGATTTGTAACTTGTTTTCCTCTATTGTGTGTGTTGTAATTCATCTCGATAGGGTTTCTAGGTGGATTCTGCAGTGGTTTTTGTAGTCGTCAAGTGGGGTGCTGCATAGGGTGTCTTGAGTAATCTTGTAGGGTGCAAGATTGGGTCTTAAACTTGTATTTCCTTGTAATCTTTGATTGTTTAGTGGAATCTTTCCTAGTGTGGCAAAAAACTGGATGTAGCTCTTGAAGAAGAGTGAAACAGTACAAAAATTGTGTGATCTCTTACTATTTTTTTGGCTCCTTGAAAATTGTGAATTGTTTCTGCACTGGATATTGATTTTGCTTATAAAAACAACCAATTGAATGTAAAATCAATCAATTGATATTTTGGATTGTTCATAAAAATTAATTTTCAACCAAAGTTTTTTATTAAAAATATTGTAGGCAATTGATTTTGACATATTTGAATCTGATTAAATTTCAAATTAAAAATTTCAATCAATTGAAATACAAAATCAACTTACTGTTTTCACCTTTGCTGTTGTGAAACTTTTAATAGTGATTTCTAGAAATTTCAATTAATTGATTCTTAATTTCAATCTGTTGATTTTCTTTACTCAAAATTTATAAGGTTCATTTTAATCTTTCTTGAATATAAACAGATTGGTGGTGAAAATCAATTAGTTGTTTTCACTGTTTAATTTTTGTAAAACTGCTATTGGAAAAATTTCAATCAATTGATCTACGATTTCAATCGATTGTTTTTTCTTGCTTGAATATTTGAGAGTTTGACTAGGAACTACTGGATAAATATTTTAACCCATTTTTTTTCTGATCAACCTGTTATTTTTCTTGTTTCCTAACTATTAAGAAATTTTAATCGATTGTTTTACTGGGACAATTTGAGAAAAATTATAAAATCAAGTTTTTAGCAAGTTGTTTTCATTTTTAATTAATTGTATTGATTGTATTGTGCTGAACATATTGTATAGTATGTTGGTTAATAAAGATTTGCATTATCTTACAAAAGTTTTCCAAAAAGAATTCATAATTCAATACACCTCCTCTTGAACTTCAACTTACAATATTTTCAACAATTTCTAGAAGGTTTAATTAGCTACAATTAGTACAAAATACACCTAATAAAAAGTACATGCATAAATCATCTTCAATATTTGTTATCATAAAAACTTCATACACTTGATAGAAAGTAAATGCATAAATCATCTTCAATATTTGTTATCATAAAAACATCTTAAATAGTTTAGTGGTTATAAACTAGTTAAACACTTGAGTTCTCAACACTCATTATTAACTCCTCTTTTCTTTTCTTTTTTTATTTTTTTATTTCATGACACACTTAATTTTGTAAAAAAATAGAAATGATCGTGTTTTGTAGAAAAAAAAAAAAAAAAAA
>Ga0209489_108737_pt1 | contig 13439 bp, 10 predicted proteins | sample SiratrowhiteBW_FD_187527 | JGI IMG/M metagenome (GOLD analysis project Ga0209489, IMG submission 187527) | Root nodule microbial communities of legume samples collected from California, USA - Siratro white BW (SPAdes) (version 2) | ecosystem: Host-associated > Plants > Roots > Nodule | place... | reverse complement strand
TTGATATTTACTTCAAATCAACTTTGAATCCTTGTCAAATTGATTTGAGATAAAAATCAGCAACTCTACTCCCTTAATATACTTATCAGCATTGATTTTTTTCCGTTCATAAACCTAAATATGATATTCATGGTCTTTCTTGACCTCTCACTTTGTTACGATGGAAAGAAGTACAATGCAATATCACCTCCGAATATCTCAGTCAAAGGCATTGAAAGCAGTACGTGGCATTTCTATGGAAAATGTATATGCTTTCCGTGTAATCATGGATAGTGGTCGGTCTTCAAATCCATCACAAAATCTGATACCTGAAGCAGTAGCAAGAATTGGGAATTGGGATTTGGATTCACCCGTAAAAAATGTCAACAACATGCTAATTCGTAAATAGTAATATATAAGATCGAAAGGAAATCTGAGACTTTCATTGCGAATACAGAATGGAGCACAATGTGGAATTTAAAGGAAGAGCAACTTAAGGAAAAAAGTCATCAATGATAAGCAAAAAGAGATACATACCTCCAAGTAGCATTTGAAAAGGGTAAAAATTTACAAGATGTTAGACTGTTAGATGCAACAAACAATAGGAAAAAAAGTGTGATATAACAGACAGGAAAAGTATCCTACCCGAGCCGCCAATAGGGGAAGATTTTCTTGCAGAGATAAACCTTCAATATAAAACAAATCAAAAAATAAGAACTTTTTATAATTAATAAAGTAATTAATATTAAGATATTTTATTTAAAATTTATTTTTTGGAATTTTGGTTATGTAAAATTAATTATCTTTTAAATTATCATAATGAATTTTATTTAAAGTATACAACAATTTCACTAGACAATAAGACAATCGAACTAATATCTTTAATCTTTGTTCAAATATTGTTGATCTTAAAATGAAATAAAATAATATATTCCTTTTATATAATTAAGATGTGAAATGATTTATTATTTTTTCTTATAATCTCCTCTAATATATTTAACTCTAAAGATATATCTAAACAATTAAGATTCAAAAAATTATCATGTTTAAATTTTTTTTCAGGGATTAGGCATTTTTCTTTCAATGGAAGAATCATAGTACATAGATTCAAGGTTTTTTACCGCTAATTTCTCATTCAGAGAGCACTTACATGTATTTTATAATTCATTTTTTTTGTTTATTTTTATAAATTTATCCATAACACATATTGTGATTTAAGAAAAAGTTCAACTCTTTTCTCAATATTTTTATAATTGTTTATAAAATTAAAAATTATAATATTTAGAACACTAAATATAACTTTTACAAGTATATAAAACAAGACTAGGTTAAAAAAATAAGACCTGATGGCCAAAATAATGGATTTTCTATTATCATGTCTTGAAATCTCAAGTCTCATAAATCTCCATTTTTTTTGGTCGTGTCCTCTGGTAAGTTTAAACTTCATATATAAATCATAAATTTCTAATGTTCTTTCTTGGATCTACACATATTATTTTGGAACTAATTAAACAATAATGAAAAATAAAAAAAAATTGAGATCAATCCGCTAATCTAATATTGATTTATACCTGATATTGATGCACTTAATGCACTTAAAAGGAGCAAAAGTTGAACAAAGCTAGGTCAAATAAATGTATCTGGTCAGATGCAGTTAAAAATGCAGTTAGTGTTCTAAGGACCTAGTTTCCTGTCAAAGGACTAAACACACAAAGGGGGTTTGTGAAATAATCAAATCTAATAAAATAAAAATCAACAATCAAATTATAATTCCTTAACCGCAATAGATTACCGTCTTGATTAGATTATTCCATCCCAGCAACCCGTGACTCACTCCATTAAGCATGGACAAAGACACAAACTTCATATTAGCTGAAACATATGAACCAATAAAAACATTAAGCAAAGAAATAAAATGATAAAAGACAAAAAGAACAAAGATAACATAACAACAATTTTATAGCTTCATTGCAATCTGAATCGAAAATAGTAAACACGAACATGATACAGAGAAGAACCGAGAAAAAATAAATAAATAAATAATGCCTGCCTCGTCTGTTCTAGAGCCGCCCCTACCATATACCCTCTCCCACCCCCTTTTATAATGGGTGGCTAAACCTAGGTCAACTACCACCCACTAAACCTAATGGGCCCAAGTTTTCCAGTTCTGGCCCAACCAAAAAAAGAAATAAATACAAAAACTAAAAAAAAAAAAAATATGATGTGGATGCAGTGGTCACGTGGAAGTTTCTCTTCAAATCCATTATTAATTTTCAAGCTCAATAAAATATTGGCCTGAAAAATAATTATAGACAATTAAACACAAATCAGTAATCAAAATATTTACATAAAGATAATAGGGAAAAATGAATTTGAAAATGAATAACAACCTAATGACAATCAAATAGACAAATTGAGGCGATACTATAGAAAAAAAGAAACAATGAAAGAGACAGAGAAAGGAGTAAGATATCTGAGAAAGGTGGAAGAGTAAGAAAGAAGGTAGGAGATATAAATAGATGAATAGTAGAAAGAGATAGAAAATTAAAAAAAAATTTAATATTTAGAATTCCTTGATTATTCAATGTCTTTTAAAAATATTAATAATTTATCAGGTAAAAATTTAAAAATATTATTTATTAAATAATATTTATATATTTATAATATCATATAAATTTAAAATCATTAAAAAATACTTATATTATGAACTTAGATCATGAGTCAGTCCTATCTATTTCAGTACAATATCTGCCCGTGGATGAAAACTAAATCGGTACAATAGGTGCCCGTGGATGAAAACTAAATCTAACTAAATGTATGAAATTTGTTTAATACAAGTTAATAACTTAAACATAATTTCTGTCAGATTATATCATACAAATAAAATAAAATGAATCTAATCACTGATGAAGAAACTACCACTAAACAGGTTCAGAGTAAAGAAGTTGCAAGTTATTAATATTATCATACATTAGCCTTCTCTTGAAAATGTAAAGCCACTTGGGTAAGAGAAAGGTAATAATAAAAGAAATTGAGTGAAATCTATTGCCTTTATGAAGAGGTAAGCCTCCTTATTTTTGAGAAATACCAAAGATATGAAATTATTTAATTTCACTATATTATAGGATTGCTTCCTGTAGTTAAAATTGAGAGTTTATATCTCTCAATTTTCAAATTGTATAGCATGATCTCAGCATGCATTTTTTTGTTTATAAACTATTCACCTTCTTAAATATATTTAAAACTAAAGCAATTAAATTTGGATCTTAGTATATGTGTTGTCAGGGTAGCACCACTCATTTCATCCAATTAAAATTAATGTAATTAAAATTCACAAATGAATAAATAGTCTCTTCTGCTTTGCATTTTGGTTTATTAGTTTCAACCCCATTTGATTTGAAATGAAGAGTCTCTAATGCTGTCCTGCATCTAATGTTGCCTTGCATGTTCACTTCTTCTTGATTAGGTTTCATTTCAAATTTAATTAAAATAAAAATTAAATTAATTATTAAGGCACTTCTACTGCTCTGCACCAATTACAAATGAGTACCAATTTCAAATGAAGAGTGTTACTCTGCACCAATCTCAGAGTCTCTTATGTAATTTTAAATTCAATTAAAATAAAACTAAATTAATTTAATTAAGGCACTTCTAACCATCTCTTTCTCTTTCTGCCAAATTCAAAGTAATTTTGTTTATGAGCTTTGTGACTTTAATTTGGATCTCTTCTAGAAACTAGGTGTTTATACATTGTTATTACTCTTTCATACACTTTAGTTTATGTTTCTCATTAGTTCATATACTTTCTTTTATTTCACTTATTTATTTATTTGACAAATATATATATATTATAACAGAGTAAAATTTATTATGTGTGTTACCATTTCAGGATCTTAAGTTCTTCATGATCCTATGCATAATCTAGATTTTAATTATCTTGTTTCTCAATTTCAAATCATTTCTTTAGAGAGAGTGCATAACTCATCATATTTCACTAGTATATTTTAGGGAAAAGAATTCAGAGAGGAGAAAGTGAGGTTTTTCTTGTGACGTTTTCTAGTATTACTTTTACTTTTGTCTTTTTATTGTAGTTAGATAGAGTTGTATGTAAAAGTTAATTTTCAATTTTCTTAACTCTGTTTTAGCTGCAGATAATTATGAAACATATATTACGATACCAAACTATCAGAGCTGAAGATTGTTAGCTCACATTGTATGATCGATGGTATTGTTGATGCCAATCTACACCTAAAAACGACGAATTCAATCTTATCTAGCGTTGCAAAAATGAAGTCAGCAAAATAAATGAGACACGCTCATGAAATAGTACGAGGTTAAGTCTCTTACAATACACTTTTCTTAAAGAGGAGATTCTAAACTCTTCGAATGATAGAATCTACTTCAATTACGGATCACGTCAACAATATTTACTCATATGACAACATCAAATTTCAAAATACCAAAAAAGGAATGTAGAAAGCTTCTACTTCAGAGTTCACCAAACTTGTATGATCAACTTATTACAAATATTACAAATAATAATATTTCTAATTGCTGGTAGAGCTACTTTTGAAGAAGAATCCAGGGGCAACAACAAGGAAGACAGAGTGAAAAATTCCAAGCATGCAGAGACTTTGGTGATGGTTAGAGGAAGGTAAATGGAACATGGTTCTAGTGAGAGATTGATCAAAACCTTGAAGAAAAATCCAATAACAAGAAGAAGGAGGATATAGTGGAAAATTCAAAGCATATAGAGGCTTTGGTGATGGTGAGAGGAAGGTCAATGGAACATGGCTCTAGTAGGAGTTAAAGTCATGGTAAATCAAAAGGAGAAAGAACTTGAACTACTATAATTGTGACATGGGAGGCCATATGAAGAAAGACTGTTGGTGCAACAAGAAGAATGAAGAGAAGTCACTTGCAACAAGTCCGTCTCATATATGTATTACGAGCATCTCTAGAGATGGAGAAATTCTATATAATGAAGTAGTAAGTTCTAAGGGCTTAATGATGTATGTAATTATGAACATATTCTAGAGGAATTTGTATTGACAGGAAATGATCATGCTTAGAATTTTTTTGGTGTGGGTACTATCACATTTAAAAAGTATACTGAAAATATCTTTAGATTGAGTTCAAAAGGGATAAATTGAGCTTTATAAAAATTTTTACTTTAGGAAGCAAGAGAAACGTTTTAAGTGAACACAAAGTTTTCAAGAATTTTCAACATAAGTTATTCAAGATGTAGCACAGAAAAATCAATTAATTGTATAGAAAAATCAATCAATTAAATAAAAATAAAGTGATTTTGAACTTGCAATACAGAACCAAAACACAGTTATAAAATTAAGCAATGTTCAACTCAATTAATGGGAAAATAAAATTCAATTGAAGAATCAAAACAAGACAAATAACAATTTAAACACTCACAGAGAAGACAATGAATAATTCAACAGTTTTAGCAATCTGGCTTAGACTTTATGTGCCTTATATTAACTCTAGAAAGGTTATCTAATGAACCCCTTTAAGTAAGTCATGCCATGACCCAAATATCTACACATATGTATTACAACACAAGCATATATGTCCTTTATCACATATTTTAATTTTAAAAAAATAGAATTTCATCCTAACTCAACTTAAAAAAGTTGACTTAGTTTGATAAGGTTTGAACTCTCTTATGTATTATAATCTCAATCTTACTAAGACTTCATCATAGTCAGTTCAATGTTGATTTCATCTACTCACACTCTTCTTGGTTTAATATTGACTTCATTAAATCATAATAGTGCTAACAATAACAATCACAAGTTCTATCACTATTATCATAAAGAAAATTTTCTGTATTAAAGAAGAGATTTTTTATTCAATTATCTTAAAAAGACAAACTAAGATTTTTTTCTATCACACCTTGACCACTTAGTTCTTTACCAAGCAACTTTATATGTTTAATATCTTTAAAATTCGAACAACCAAATTTTTTAACAAGATTTATCTCCTTCATTCTAATTGTTTCAAACTCTCTTTTTAAATTTAAATCTTGAATTCTTTTTGTTCTATTACTTCTTTAAAACTACTTGTATAATGACAATATTCTTTCTTGTATTGCCAATTTGTCCTTATGACTTTTGAGTTGTACTAGAGAGTTTTGCAACTCATTGATGAAGATTCTCACAAAAAAAGGTTCAAGGTAAAGAATTATTGGATACAATTTTTGTTTTGGAAGATTTTTGTGTGTCTTCTCTTTTTGACTTTTCAAACTTTTTTGGTCCTTTATCACGATCTCTTAGGCTTTGTTTGGTTGGGATAGTGAATTTAAGGATATACAATTATTTTTTAATTTTTTAATTATTTGATATTATGATCCTTAAGTTTAATAATTAATAAAATAAATAATTATAATTATAATTATATAATAACAATTAACAAAACTATAACATGAATATTAAGAGATACAAATTTATTTTAAATTAAAATAAAATAACATAATGATAATAATAACAATAAGAATGATTTTAATTAAATTCATATAAATTTAATTTAAATAATAATAATAAGAATAATTTCATACAAATTTAATTTAAAAAATTATTATTATTATTTAATTAACTTATTATTAATTATTATTATTATTATGTTATTTTATTTTAATTTAAAAATAATAATAATTATTATTAAATTCATATGAATTATTCTTATTATCATTATGTTATTTTGTTTTAATTTAAAATAAATTTGTATGTTTTAATTTTTTATTACCGTTTTGTTAATTATTATTATTAATTTTTTTTGTTAATTGTTAAAGTAACAAACATAGTGCTAAAAAATTAAAAAATTATTTGTTAATTATTATTATATAATGATTATTATTTTTTATTAATTGTTAAACCTAACAATCACAATATCAAATAATTAAAAAATAATTGCAGAGAGAGAAATGATTTTAATTAATATCATTAATTAAAATTGTCAACACCTCACTTTTATTTTAATTAGAAATTATATCTAGCTGGTAAAATTTGTCCATTTTAATAAATAATTTTTTTCTATCTATTTTAGAAATTAAAATTAAAAAATACACCAAAATAAAAAATAAAAAAAACTCAACTCTTCCCTCCACATCTTTTCCTCCAATCATGTCAATTTCCATATAAACTGGCTCCATGGGAGGTACTCCACATGAGGACGAAAGATTCCCCATAGGAAATGTCGAGCTTTTACTTCAGCAATAACACCTGTACGAACTAGTTAACATCAATAAATGTTGATTGAGTTATATCAAGTTGATTTGAGGTAAATACTGGCAACTCCACTCCATCAATAAAACCTCTTAGCATTGCTTTCTGGCCATTCATAAACTTCAATATGTCATTCAGGTCCTCTCTGAACCTACATTCAATTGAGAACATGTAGGATAAGTAGCTTAAACCACAATGGCTCACACCTAAAAGAAAAAGCAAAATGAAAAGGATCAAGAAAATAAGTAAGAAATGACCTATCAGTACATTCGGATGGAAAGAAGTACAATGCAATATCCCGAAGGTTAGGAGAATCATCTGGGAATATGTTAGTCAAGACATTCAACGCAGGGAGTGCCTCCAGTTTCAGGACTGATGGCATTTCTCTTGAAAATTTGTATGCTTTCTTGTTAACAGTTCATGGTGGTTGGGTCTCAAACCCGTCATAAATTATCCTAGATGCAGCTGTTCCAACAATTTGGATCTGACCCCTACAAAATGGTCAACAGCATGTCAGCGTTGAGAAGAGTAAAACTGAAACCTTCACCCAACTAAATGTTTGCTTTTGCAAGTATCATATTCTTGCAATAAATTCCTCAATTAAAGGACACTTGTACATGGTACCATAGCAACCTCTGTTCTCATATAATGCTAATTAGAATTGCTTTTGTTTTGAAAATAAATAAGAATCTAGCTAACTTCTACTAACAGAAGTAAAAAAAATTTCGCGCAAGAGCGATGCAAGCAAAGTAAAAAATTATCAATGACAAGTTTAAGGCCAAAAAAAAAAAGGTACATACCTCCAAGCATGAATTGAGGAGGGTAAAAAATTACGATAAAGGTTTAAGCTTTTCAGGGTCACTTTTTTCCATATTAGACCGGTTACACTCAACATCGTCGCTAGGTTCACCACCTGAGGAAAGGAAAGGGAATAAAATAAGATAGGATAGCTTTAGAACCCATCGGATGCAAGTGACTAATATCATCATTCATCATACATGTACTATATAATTTTAGACTTAAACACGAGGGAAGTCCAACTCAAGAAAACTAGTTTGTTAGATGAAATAACCTCAAGACAAGTACCACATCAAATAGTTTATCATACTATATAGGACTCCTAATACATATGTTGGAGATTTTTTTTACGTCAATTATAGATTAGACTGATTTTCCGTATATAAGTGTGTAGACAATCCTTACTTTACAATAGTCTCTTAAAAATGAGTTAAGCTTAAACTCACTTAATAATATAATATCAAACTTATTCTAGTAGATTTGACCGGTTTATTTAAGTCACCTCCTAATTAAGCTAATTTACTGTATATAAGTGGAGTCCTCAGGCTGATTTAAATTAAACTTCAACTCACTTCTTAATAACATACATAATTTAACACCACTTAAAAAAGCATAAAACTTAACACATAAGTAAATCATAACAAGAAAAGTATCCTTCCTGAACCATCAATAGCAAAAGATTTTTTTGCTCATAAATCTCGGAAAGGGGCATCTTTTGTAGGCTTTTCTTTCCGAGGATCATGGGCTTGTACATTTTTATCAGCTATGACTCCACCAAAGGGTTGCTGATTTTCTTCTTTACAGTCTTGCGTTGATCTTACTAGAACCATAGTCTCGCTAAAAGAAATCACAAAGGTCTCCTAGTAAACTGGAAAAGCTATATTTCAAGTAACAGTAAATTGAAATTCTATTTAGACTCGGGATCTGTTAGGACAAATTTCTTAGAAAAATAAGAAAAAACAAAATGAGTTTCTAAAGAAAGCTAAAATTAGCTTACACACAAGTTAAAAAAAGAAAAAGTTATGAAAAGCTTTTACAAATTAGCCTATTAATGAGCTAATTTTAGCTTATGAAAAAACTCATTTCTTTTTCTTCTTATTTTTCTCTCCGAAAAGTGTTATTGGAAAAACTTATCCAAACAGACTCTTAATATATGATAACTTCTTTTAAGAAAATCCAGAGAGTTATTAACTTAAAGAATATTTCTCTTTAACTATACATACAAAAGAAATGAATCCAAACAGAGAGTGTAAGAAACTCTGACTAGAAAGGAATAAGCAAGCTCAAGTGCTCATTTTATTTCCATCAAATCAGATTAAAACCCACCAGTAAAATTCAGCACAATCAAAATTTTGTGCTTTCAAGAACGTGCACCATAGACGTTAAAAAGAATAGACATGGAATGGAAGCAAAGATGGAGAGAAATTCCCACCTTTAAATAATGACCAAGAAGCATGTTGGTTAGTCAATGGCTTCTTTCGTACTTCATCATTTCTTGGACGCTTCCCAAGTACTTTATGAGGATTTGAGTTTGGAGACTGGGAGGGAATCTTGCAAATAACATTTTTTGGATCCAGCAGAAGTTGAATCATGTTTGGATTGGCAAGTCTCACAGTGCCAGTCTTCAGGAATTATTGTGGCATTAGTTTGAATGCAATAACTGAAATGAGATGGATATAGCAATGATGAAGAAACGAGGTTCTATGCTGCACTTATACTACTGCAAAGGTATATATATAAAAAAAAAACATAGGTCAAGCCAAAGCCAGTAATTTGTCAGGTCATACGGAAATTTGTAAAATTATTACGTCAAATTAAATTGTAAATTTGCACTTCTTTAGTCTTTCTTTAATCTTTCTAATAATACAAATATTGTCAAGTCAAAATTATTTTCTAATTGTTTACTGTCATAGGATACATTATGAAAATTGCAAAAGGTTTTAAGACATAATTCAACTCGATCCATTTTTTACAAAGTTTCACTAATTTTTTAGTATTGTCAAACACTATAGAATGCTTATTAAGTTTTTATATCTCAAATCATTTGGATAACTAACCATTAAGTTTTAATATCTCAGCATTTGTATAATCTACTAATTTATTATCATGTAAAACTACTTGTATAATGACAAATGTTGTTTCTTCCTTTATCATGTCATTATGACTTTTAAGTTGTATTATAGAGTTTTGCAACTCATTGATGAAAATTCTCACAAAAAAGGGGTCAGGTAAAGAACAATTCGAGGGCTTTTCTCTTCACTTTTCAAGTTTTTTTTCCTATATCACAATTTCTTACAGAATACTTAATGTTTTTTATACCAAAGTGTTAATAGTGAAAGATATCACCAAAATAAATGCGGAATAAATTTGAAAAAGAAAAGGAATAAATTTGGAAGATATTAAAATGAGAGAATTTTCACAATTACAACAAATACACTATTTAAAATGAATCCTATTCATCTTCTAAGAAACAATTTGTATTTTTAATTTAAAAAAACAATAAATGATATAAAAAATTCTTCAGACAAACTTCTGAAATTCTAACACCAGAAAAACCTCGAGATATTTTTAACTGTGTTTAGAAACTGAGCAAATAAATGTTGTAGTACAGAAACAGAAACACCTAATTTCATGTTACTTCAATGAGTTAAGTTTGGTCAAAGTTTGGAAAGGTGGCCACTGCAGCAGCTTGAAGGTCTCAAATCATGTGCTGTTAGGTCGTGATCTTCCACAGCAGCAAGTTTCATGAAGACCTTTCGGAAATTATACAAAGCCTGGAGGAATATCCAAGGTGATCAGGTGGCTCCATTTTAGGTACTCTTCCAATAGTTTTATCAATTTTCTTTTTGAGAAGAGTCCCTATGGGAAATGTCCATCGTTTATTGCAGCAATAGCACCTGTGCACACTAGATCAAAGAAAATTGATATGGGTACCTGTCCAGTATTGAGCTTCTAAAAGTTAACAATTGATAAACAATAGGAACCTGTGTGAATAATGAAATTGTTATGGGTACCATGTTGGAATTTATTAAGTATAATATGAAAGTTGCTTGTATTATCGGAAGGTCACAGCTTTATTAATCTGAATTTAGCATGTTGTTGACCTTTTTTAGGAGTGAATTCCGGATTCTTCATACTGCTTCACGTAGCAGATTTTACCATGTGTTTGAAGCCCGACCACTGTCCATAGTTAACCGGAAAGTACTTACATTTTCAAGAGAAATGCCAGCGGTGCTTCAATTGGAGCCACGTCCTGCTTTGAAGGCCTTGACTGAGATATTCGGAGATATTGTACTGTATTTCTTTTCATTTGAACAAACTCAAAGGTCAAGCAAAGATCTGAATATCATATTGAGGTTTATGAATAGAGAAAAATTGAAGTTGAGGAGCGATATTAGTGGAGTAGAGTTGTTTACTTCAAATCAACTTTGAGTCCATGCCAAACTGATTTGAGGTAAAAATCAGCAACTTTACTCCAAAAATATAACTTATCAGCATTACTCTTTTTCTGTACATAAATTTCAATATGATATTGAGGGTCTTTCTTGACTTCTCGATGAAAATAAATACAATGCTAATATCTCAATCGAAGGCATTGAAAGCATGACGTGGCTGTAATTGAAGGACAGCTGTCATTTTTCTTGAAAAATGTATATGCTTTCGTTTAACCATGAATAGTGGTCGGACTTGAAACCCATCATAAAATCTTACTTGAAGCAGTAAGAAGAACTGAAATTCACTCCTATAAAATGGTCAACAACATGCTAATTCGTAAATAGTATATATAAGATCCAAAGGAAATCTGAAACTTTCATTCTCAATACAGAATGGAACACAATGTGAAATTTAAAGGAAGAGCAATTTAGGGGAAAAAGTCATCAATTATAAGCAAAAAAGGTACACACCTCCAAGTAGCAATTGAAGGTAAAAATTTACAATCAAGATTTAAGCTTCGCTGAATACTCTGGTGCTTTGCTGAATACTCTGGTTTTCTACCAATATACTCTGAATATTAGACTGGTTACAGTCAACATTAGTCCAAGGGATGCCACTTAAAGAAGAGGGAGAATGTGAGAGAAACAGAATAAAATACAAAAGGAAAAAACTGAAGCAGATGCAACAAACAATGGGAAAGAAACGTGTGATATAACAGACAGGAAAAGTATTCTAACTGAGCCGCCAATAGGGGAAGATTTTAACTAGTTTACGGGATGATTTTTTTCCTAAAGACTTCTCTGGTGGTCCTACAACATCCATAGTCATCAAAACAAATCACATACATGTTGTAAACAAGCACAACAAATGCTTTTAACATTCATTCTAAGCTAGTCTCACTCTCTTTCCAGTGGCAGATAAGATTTTAGGTAACATAAAACAAATCAAAAAAATAAGAACATTTTATAATTATTAAAGTAATTAATATTAAGATATTTTATTTAAATTTTATTTTTTGAAATTTTGGTGATATAAAATTAATTATGTATTCAACTATCATAATGAATTTTATTTAAAGTATATATTTTCACTAGATAATAAGACAATAAAACCAATATGTTTAATTTTTGTTGAGATATTGGTGATCTTAAAATAAAATAAAATAATCTATTCTTTTTATGTAATTAAGATGTGAAATGATTTATCATTCTTTTTATAATCTCCTCTAAGATATTTAATTCTAAAAATAAATCTAAATCATTAAGATTTAAAAAATTATCATGTTTAATTTTTTTTTCAGGGATTAGGTAATTTTCTTTTAATGGAAGAATCATAGTATATTTAATGACAGATTCAAGATTTTCTACCAATAATTTTTCATTTAAAGAGTACTTACCTGTATTTTATAATTCATTTTTTTTGTTTATTTTTATAAATTTATCCGTAACTCCTTTTGTGATTCAACAAAAAGCTCTCAATATTTTTATAGTTGTTTGTAACATTAAAAACTATAATATTTAGAACACTAAATATAACTTTTACAAGTATATAAAACAAGACTAGGTTAAAAAAATAAGAATTGATGGCCAAAATAATGGACTTGATCTATTATCATGTCTTGAAGTCTCAAGTCTTATTTTTTTTTTTCAGGCATGTCCTCTGGTAAGTTTAAACTTCATATATAAATCATAAATTTCTAATGCTCTTTCTTGAATCTAAACATCTTATTTTGAAACTAATTAAACAATAATAAAAAATAAAAAAATAATTTAAATTTTTTTTTTAAATCAATCCACCAATCTGATATTGATTTATACCTGATATTGATGCACTTAATGCATTTAAAAGGAGCAAAGGTTATAGTGGTATCTGGTCAAATAAATGCAGTTAAAATGCAGTACTCCTAGGTCCTCTCCAAGGACCAGTTCTCTGTCAAAGGACTAAACACACAGATGGGGTTTGTGAAGTAATCAAATCTAATTAAATAAA
>Ga0209489_108731_pt1 | contig 13453 bp, 2 predicted proteins | sample SiratrowhiteBW_FD_187527 | JGI IMG/M metagenome (GOLD analysis project Ga0209489, IMG submission 187527) | Root nodule microbial communities of legume samples collected from California, USA - Siratro white BW (SPAdes) (version 2) | ecosystem: Host-associated > Plants > Roots > Nodule | place: USA... | reverse complement strand
AATAGTAATAACAACAACAACAATAATAATAATAATAATATTATTAATATTATTATTATTATTATTATTATTATTATTATTATTATTATTATTATTATTATTATTATTGATCACAAAATTTTTCTAATAGTTACAGGTTATATATGAATAATTATAGGATCTGGCTTAATTTCCTCTTAGAGTAGATTCTTAATAATAATGTTAAGCCTACGCATCTTGTGTTTTTTTTTTTAATAAAAAAAATGTGAAAAGATAATATAAAAATATTTGTTTTAAAATAACTGAGACTATAAAATATTGTTAAATTAAAAAGAATTGTTTAGTTAACGAACGAAGAGTTTTTAAAATATAAAAAAGGATTAAATAGATTGGAAGTCACGTCTTAAATAAATAGTAAATACCAAACTACACAAATTATGTTTGTATTATTAATAAAGAAAAAATAATTCCCCTAAAACAATATTGATAGATAAGTAAAAAATCACTCCCCTCAATAATTGAGTTCACTTTTTTACTGCCTTTTTTTCTTTTTCTTCAAACCTGTGTCTCAGAAGTTTGGACATATAATTCCCTTACTCTACCAAAAAAATTAGTTTTTTTTTTTCTCTCTAAATAGTGTGACTTCTTCTAAAACGAATATCTCAAATTTTATGATGCTATTTTATTTTGCACTCTCATGATTTATTCCTCGCCACGAGGGGTGTAAAAAACAAAATATTTCTCTTGCTATTGTCTCTTTATTGTTAATTAACTCCTTTCTCGTCCTCTTATCCGTATGTTATGTTGTGAATTCACCAAAGAAACGTTTTCGAATTCTACTTCAACAACGTGCCTTAAATTGTGCAATATATAAGAGTCTTTCAAATTTCACTATCTAATAACTCTTTTTTTATTAAAAAATGACTTTCAAAAGGTTTATTAGAAGTCAGTTTTTTCAATAGAAATAAAAGAGTTTTTAAATTATGTAATCCAAAATATAATACTTAAAATTGACTTTTTAATTAAAATTAGTATCCAAATTACTATTATGAATTGTATAATGTCATATACGTTTTTAAATTCTAAATTTCACAATCTAAAACACAAAGTAATGATTTTAACATTTATAAAATTGTAGAAGAAAAGTATGGGGTACGAAAAGGAATTACTACTTGTTATAAATTGAGCTCAAGCCCATGAATCATATTTTAATTTGAAGGCAATTTCTTTTATGTACCTCCATGATTTCAATATGCACCTTCATAAATTTTAATATTTCAAATTTCTTTTTATTTGTATTTCAATTTGTGTTTCAGATTATACATTTTGAAATATAAAATTATATTTTGGATTATACAATATGAAATAATTAATGTAAATTCCCTCTCTCTTCCACAAAAAAGTCTTTGTATACACATAGGTTCTCACTTCACTTCCCAGTTATGTCTATTATTACTAACTACATAACATGTTTTCCCTTCTTCCATTTCATCTCAAAAAAATTAACAAATCACAACAATGATTAATTCCTCTTTTCCTTAATTTATTCTAATTAGGTTTTGATTAACCATTTTCATTCACCATGTGCCATTACTCCACTCAAATTGAGTTAGTAAGGGAAGTAGTTGTTTCCACCATTGAAGGTAACAAGGACAAAGCATTACATTGTATTAAGATAGCTAAGGAAGCCATTAGGTCAAGGAACAAAGACCGTGCTGTCAAATTCTTCAAAATCGCTTATCAACTCAACCACAATTATCAATTCGATCATTGCTCAAAAAGTGTGAACACCTCAGTTATCAGTCCTCCGCTATTGTTGTGTTGGCTACTAGTACCTCTTCACAAATAAGATGTAGTCCCACTATACTACTCTCTTGGAATAGTGATGTCTCACTAAACGCCATCGTCGACAGTTACGAAGACTCTAGCCGCCAAAACTAATTCTAAATCCAAAAATGTATTCTTAATTATTTATCGTGGAATGTATTTCTAGATTGAATATACTTTTCAGATTGTGAAATTGAAAAAATAATTCTAGATTTAGAAATTCATTTTGAATTTTGCATTCTAGATATGTATTTCTAGATTGAAAAAACATTCTAGATTCAAAAATGCATTTGTAGAAAATGAAACAATAGAGGAGATAAGGTGCAAAAAGAAAAGTTGTATATTCCTAAGTGTATATTATGAGAAGACTTCTAACTCTATAAGTTGGAATTTCATTTATTACATGCTAAGGTTAGGTTTTTTAGCAAAATGGATTAGATGGATGAAAAAATGTTTGGAATCCTCAACCTTATTTGATCTTGTCAAGGGTAGTCCAATTGAGAAATGTAAACCACAAAAATGACTATGACAGGGAGGTCCCCTAGCACCATTCTTGTACCTAATAGTCATAGAAGGCTTAACGGGAGCTATAGGATAAGTTGACAAAAACATATTCTTGAGTGCTCATGTGGGTAGGAAGGAAATTAGTGTAAATATTATACAAAGCGTTGATGATACCTTCTTCTTTTGCAAAGCAACAACCTAAAACATCTTGGTCCTAAAATCAATTTTGAGGTGTTTTGAAATGGTGTCAAGGCTAAAAGTAAATTTTCTTAAGATTAGAATATGAGGTATGGGAATCAACTTAAGCCTGATTAGAGATATGCCTCAATACTAAACTGCAACACTATGAAAATTGCCTTTACTTATTTGGGGATGGTTGTAGGCAAAAATCATAGATAAAACACATTTTGAGAAGGCATAATATATAAGATTATGGTAGGAAACAACTATCCCTAGCTGAAAAAATATGTCTTTTGAAATATGTGCTTATTGTTGTTTTCCTCTTTCACGTGTCTTTGTTAAAAATGTCTTTATCAATGGTGAAAATAATTAAATGAATTCAAAGAGACTTTCTATAGAACTGTGAGAGGTACAGAAGGAGGATATCATGGACATCTTGGAAAAACGTATATAGATCAAAAGAAGGAGGAGGGTTAAGGGTGAAAGACCTAAGGTTATTTAATTTGACACTATTAGGGAAATGAATATGGTGTTTAAGGATAGAAAAAAGGATGGTCTGTAGTAGTTATGGTGGAGAGACATAAGGAAAATTGGATTATTAGGGATTGGGGGAACAACTTTCAAGATAATTATGGATGGATGACAATAAATGGAAAAACTATAAGGGTCTAGGAAGATATATGACTGCTAGCATACCATTTAAGGACAAATATCCAAAGTTATATGTCCTCACAAATTGCAAAGAAGCAAGGTTAGAATCGGTAGGGAGCTGGCAAAATAACATATGGGTTTGGAACTTTGAGTTGAGGAGAAAGATGTTCATAGGAAATAAAGTTGGTAAACATGTTTATGCAAGACATACATAACATAGTTGTAGGGAAAGGGAAGATGAATGGCGATGGAATGTGGATGAGATGCATGGTTACATGATAACAATTGCATACAACAAACTTCTTAGTGAATTGAGTGAGGAAGATATGACAAACTTGAAAATCATTTACAACCAATAGTGTATCAATTGGATTACATCCAAGCATCTCAAACCAAATTTTTCCAATATTTTCTTAGCATAATTTTTTGACAGGTTCATCTTTATCTTGATGAACTTTTAATCCACTAAAATGATGCAACAAACCTAGATTGTTCATCTCATATCTTTCCATCATTCTATTCTAAAATCTTCAATCATCTTTAAATTATTTTTTCACAAAAACTAAATCATCCAAATATAATGCAACAAATATTAAAGATCAATTATACTTGTTGTTTGACTAGGCTTGTCCTTATTCTTCCTAAGCCCTTTCTCTATGAAATAAATGTCAATGTTGTTAAACATACTCTTAGACCTTGTTTCAATTTATAAAAAACTTTCTTTAATTTATAAATTTTCTTTTCTTAATGCTCAGTACCAATTTCATTCTAAAGGACCATAAAGACCAAAATATTAGAGAACCACCATCAAGGTTTTCATCTTTTAAGCTATGAAGAATCATAATATATTAGTTAATATAAACACTTTAATCCACAATTTAGATGCAACAACAATTATAAGATAAACACCTATAAAAGACACACATAACTATATATAAGACACGAAGAGATTAAAGGTTTGTAGTCAAACATATATTTTAGGCATGTTATCACACATAAATTATCAAAATTGAAAGCTAAAGAGTTACCAATATTTTAAAAATATTAATAATTTAAATATGAATTAATGGTATGAGCATATTCAGAGCATACCCTCAAATTGCATCCACTGTAGAATTCATGTCAAAATACTCAACTGATGGAAAAACTACTTTATGTCACTTCTCATGGACATGAAGAGTATCATATGTGTGAAATAAATAAACATATTTACCATTTATTTTTCTTGATATCTAATACTTACAACGAGTAATTGATTTTACTTATTAGCTTTTAAAAATGATGGTGAGAACGAAGACTATTTTTTTTTTTAAAAAAAATTCTTGAAATAACTGTATATATAAATAAAATATTGTAATTAAGTATTTATTAATATCCAATTCCACAGCATAAGCTTAGAAACCTCTTAACCTCTAATTTAGACGAGTTGTTTCACATTAACGCTTTAACATTTCACCCACTCTAATAAAATATAATTATTTTATGGTTGATCTAGCGGAAATTAATATAGTGTATTTTATCATTTATTGCGTTGTAGCTTTATGTGTTCGGATATATTTTAAATTAGTTTATATTTTCTTTTAAATTAATATAATTATGATGAAAAACAAGTTCATGAGAGCATGATGATGGGTAGTCTTCTTGCCGGAGAAGGGGGTTTAACTAATGATTGATAACACCTTTTTGGAGGAGAGGGAATTCCTCATTCGTGGGAAAGAAGCTTCCATCCTATGTAAAGAAAACAAAATGTGATTCGAGACATTTAAATGTGAAAACATTTATTTAAGAAAGGAGGAGAAGAAAAACATGTAATACAAATTAGGCTCACATTAATTATCACATTCTTTTTCATGTTTTAATAACACAAATTAAATTAATACTTATTTACAGTCCATAGTTCATATTATAAGTCATGTCGGTTAAATCAAAATTAATTAAAAAAATATTAAAAATAATTAAAATTAATATTAACTAAGACGATATTAATTAAGATAAATATAAATATTAAAAATAAATAAAATAATATCAATTACATTAATTTAAATAAATGTTAAAAATAAATTAATAAGTCTTTTTATATATGCGGTTTTTTCCCATTTTTGTGTACTTTTTTTTTTAAATTGCCAGAATGGGTAAAAAAAACTTTTTCCCATTATAGGTAAATCGTGTCAAGTTAGGATGATTTCATTACGAAAAATTAATAAAATTGTGTCACCATGTCACAATTTTAAAAGTTTAACTGAAATCGTGCCATATCAGCACGATTTTAGTATAAAAAAATTGAGCTGAAATCGTGTCACATAAGCACGATTTCAAAATCACATCAGCACAACTTCAATTAATACCTAAAATCGTGTTATAATAACACAATTTCATTATGAACTAACTGAAATTGTATTATAATGACACGATTTCTTAATAGTAAAATCATGTCAACTTCGCACGATTTATCCATAATGAAAATTAAAAAAAAAAATTACCCATTCTAAGAATTTTGAAAAAAAATTGTACCAAAATGAAAAAAAAAGCCTTTATATACAGTCGGATAATAAAGTAAATCACATAACATGTCATTTTTTTACATAAATAACATTTATATTAAGCCTACAAGTGAAATAGAATATAAAATTAATTAATATAAAAATGTTATTTCACTAGTTTGAGCATAATTAAGGTTTTTGTATTTTTATTAAATTTGGTACAAATCCTTTCATTATTATTTTTTTTGGTATTTTGGTTTTCCACCTCTTTTTCTTCGAATGAAGATAATATATTGATGGTGTTTTTAAGAGAACTCCTTATCTTGTAACTTGTAGGGCATATTTTGTGATAAATTAACTACTTTTACAAAGTTGTTTTATTTTATTTAAACAATTATTGTGTTATTCGTATTTTTGGATTGGAATGAAATTTCATTTGTTCATTTGTTTGATGGAAGAGTCTTAACTTTCCAACCTCATCATTAAATCTACCATTTCTAACTTTTTTTTTTTCTTTTGAGAGCAAACATAAGGATCAATGTTGTTAGTAATTATGAAGAATGCAATTGTTTTGTATCATTTTTTGATATATAAGGTAAATGTGACATAGTACATGTGTGATAAGAAGACAAACTCGTTTATACTACCTTATAACACGTGAAAAATAAACTCTAATAACTTTAGACATAATTTATATATCAAAATCACGTTTAGTTTGAGTATTATTTTAAACATTATATTATTAGTTAAAATCCAACGCTACTTGTCTCATTAACGTAGAGAGAGATGATTATGTGGAGAAGTTTGCTAGTTTTGAGGTTAAGAATAGGATAATATGGGGTGAATTCTTATTCCAGATTTTATTAAACTTGATTTCTACAGGAGTAATATAGAATCTACCTAGTTATGCTTGAGTGAGTTCTAATATAGTTCTCCATTTGTTTGTACTTTTTGTTTTATCAATTATGATATTCTAATATGCTGTATTGCTGAAGATGCCATTATAGTTAAGATTACAAGTTTTATGTCTCTTTACCAGGCTGAATCTTTGAACTTAGAATATGTTGTATGCAAACTTTTAAATTCTAGTTGAATAGTACCTAAGATTAATTATACACACTCTTTAATTATCACTGTATTTGATGAGTTAATGCTGATGCAATACACTCTTAGATTATAAAAGAAATTATATTCACATCTTGTATCTATAAGTTTTTATGTTTTAGTATGCAAAATATATACTTGTCCATTTCGAAAGTTGACAATGTTGAAAAAAGACAAAAAGAAAAAAGAAAAGAAAAGAAAAGGTAGAATTAATGACAAAGAAGATGCAGAAAATGTGTATCCGAGTAACATTGTGCTGGATTTTGTGCTTATCTAATTGGAGAAATATGACCAGGTTTTAAGCACGCCATGAAAACACCCTATAATCGTACAATGAAGACGCGACGTTCTACAAATTGAGTGAGTCAGCGGAACTATTTTTCAAACATATCATCAATTTTAGACAGAAAAAAGGTTGAAATTATTTCTACCACTCTTTTTCTGAATCAAATCTTATTTGGCCCTAGCTAGTAGTGGCTCGTAGAGGTTTTGATTTTCGTGAGAAGAGTTAAGTGCCTTGTAAAGTACATGGTGGCTTTGTATTCTACTACATTTAAATATTCATCCAAAGGTCTCCATCTACATCTTTATTAATAACAAAACGTGTAATACTAGAGTATCTCAATCTCATTATCATGCATTATATACTATACTTTGCACCTTTCATTAGTCCATATAAAATTTCAAACACACTTCATCCAACTAATCCCATTTTATATTTTAATATCATTTTAAAAAAATATATATTTAATTCAATCTTACAAAACTGATTTCTAAAATAAAATATATAATTTTCTTATATATTATAATTTTATCATATTATTAGTTAATATAATACTTTGAACAAATATAAAAATTATATGTATTAAAAATATTTTATTATCATTTGTCATCTGTTTACAGTTTATATTTCAATGGGTGGTCTAGCTATATCATTGGTATTAGTTGGTATTATCACTTGAAATTAACAAAAATGCAAGAGCAAAAAAGATATTTATTGAGATAGGAGATTAATATGCATAACCTTTGGTTTTAAACTAAAAATGTATAGGACAAAGTTGCTTACACGGAATATGTCATATATTAATGTGCTTAATGTTGATAGTATAATGGAGGAAGGATTTGAGGGTAAGATCAAGTTCATCCACTAATAAAAATTAATATAGTAATAACTAATATTTGTTCATAAAGCAGATAATCTTTTGATTACGTTTGGTTTTTATGACAGTTTCATATTTTAGTCAAATATAAGTAAAAAATTATCTACTTTTACACTTATTAATAATATTAATTAAGTTTATTTATTGTTCTTAATTTAATAATATAAAAATATTTTCTATATCATGCTTAATTATATTTACTAAAATTTATTGATGATGGTGCTCGGATTTAACATATATTTTAAAATAATAATATTAAATAGAGTTAAAAATTAAATTTTTTTTACATTTAAGTTTCATTAACATTATACATTTTTTTCCTATATTTTACATGAGAGGCAGAATTAACTAACATAACGATATCAATTTCTTAGGTGTGTGACCATTGCTTAATCGTACAATCAAACAAAGTCTGTGTCAGTGATTAAATAATAAATGAAAATTTTAGAAAGGGAGGCGAATTGACGGACATAAACTTATGACCATTCATTTTATAAAAAATAAAAAAACTTTTAATTATGACCACTAATAGTGATAGTGTACAAATTTGCATCTTATTTTTATATTTAAATTTTTTTATAATAGTGAGTATTTTCGATCATAAATGTTTGTTAAAGATTCATCGTTTTGAGTATGATCTTCCTTTACAATCACTCAAAACTTTGTCAAGAAAACTAGCATAATTTTTTAATGTTCTTGTATTCATATATTCATTAATCAAAACATTGTTCTCATAATTATAAAAACTAACAAATAATACTACAATAACAATTATATTTGATTTTAAGAGAGAACGTAATACTCTAAAAAATAGTTATAGAATAAAAAACTAACCTAGAATTTAGTTTTAGAAATAAATAAGATAATATCTATTTTTTTTAAGAGAAAAGTTTTGTTTAAGTAAATAAAAGTTAGTTATTTACATTTTATTTTTATAATAACCACCAACTTTCTCTCTTTAAAAAGATATTTTATCTCTCTAAAAAGATATTCTATTTTATTTTTATAAAAACTATCAACTCTCTATAAGAAGATATCATGTTTTATTGTAATAAAAACCACCAATTATCTTTAAAAAGATATTCTATTTATAAAAACTATTCATTCTCTCTCTTTCTTTAAGTAGATATACAGTTTCGTTCTTATGAAAACCATCATCTCTCTACAATAATTTCTCTTTAATCACGGGCAACCTAACTCTGTTCAAGAATCTGATCGGACACTCTTGATCTACTCAACACTAGGAATCTAGGGGTATCCTCTGATTGTCAATATGATAACATATGAGATCACAAATCTAGAGAAAAGGTAGAAAACTTTAAAGAGAAATTATTTTAGAGATGATAGTTTTCATAAGAATGAAACTATATATCTTCTTAAAGAAAGAGAGAGAATTGATAGTTTTTATAAACAAAATATCTTCTTAAAGATAATTCGTGATTTTTATTACAATAAAACAGAATATCTTCTTAGAGAGAGTTGATAGTTTTTATAAAGTTAAAATAGAATATCTTTTTTAGAGAGATAGAATATCTTCTTAGAGAGAGAGAGTTGGTGATTGTTATAAAAATAAAAAGTAAATAACTAACTTTTATTTACTTAAACAACTTTTCTAGTGAAAAAAATAAGTGTTGTCTTATTTATCTCTAAAACTAAATTCTAGGTTAGTTTTTATTCTATATCTATTTTCTAGGGTATTACATTCTCCAATATAATAGAAATAAAGACCGGTTTTTATAATGATTTTTCTCCAATAATACCACTAAATCAGGCATATCACATAATAAATCCTATAATATAGCAACAACAAAAAATAACTGGAAAAAAATATCCTAAAAGTTGTGAAGTTGTGTCTATCAATTACATTAAATACCTAACATAAAGAAACACTATACATTTCACTACAACTTATATCTAAGATCAAATAAAAATATAATTAATCAATCAAAACATAACACTTTTAAGAGTATTCTAAGCACGAAACATCAAGATAGAAATATATCTTAATTTAGTCATGAGTGTGCCCTCTCACCACTTCATCAAGATTCTTTTCTTTCTTAATACTTTCATTCTCATTCATCACAATCAACTAAACTCAAATACAAATCAAAATTTCATAGATCATACTCAAACATCCAACTAAAAACATTTTTCCTATTTCTTAAAACTAAATTTAAAAAAAAAAAATCACATGCAGAAGAAACACAATAAACCCACTACCCTTAGGTCATCCTAAGGACGAACTGCTCTGATACCAAATGTAACATCCCATATTTTTCATATAATAGAAACTTTATTGCGTAAAACTTATATAATAAACATGAATATAAAAAATCCATATATTCATCATGTATTTCAACATATACTTCTCTAAATAAGATTTAATAAAAATATCTTCATAAAATTACAATAAAATAAAATAAACTAAAATTAAACTTCTCCATTAGCTCACTACGGATTCACACCACCTGTCAAATCCTCTGCTCACGTGTAATATACACGATCATCGCAGATTTAAAAACAAAACAAACACCACACAAAAATAAGGGTAAGCTAGAGAGTTTTAAAAAATAATATATATATATATATATATATATATATATATTCATAAATTGGATTTCTATCTCAACCAAACAACAAATCAAATTTTTGTAATTCATCTCATACATCACAATATCATTAACATGACACACGTGAGACACCCATATGATCTGGTCTAGTCGGTTCTTTTTCACACCGTAATGCAGTCATATAAACTTAATTCATATGATTCGGTCTAACCGGTTCTTTTTCACACCGTAGCACGGTCATATGAATCCTTTAACCCACATGATCTGGTCTGACCAGTTCTTTTTCACACCGTAGCGAAGTCATGTGAATCTATTAATCCATATGATCTGGTCCAACCGGTTCTTTCGCAGTCATATGAACCTACTTCGACTCCCACCACCTAGTCATCTTCATCTATGAATCCAATGACTAGTAGAGTCAGGATGTGAACCTCTTTTGACTCTCACAACCAAGTCATCATCATCTATGATTCCAATGACTAGTAGAGTCAGGATACAATAACACGGGTAGTCTCAATCACACACCACACCGTTCACAAATATTAATACTACATCATACAATACATAAACACTCATTCAATTTAAATTCATCCAAATCCTTCATAAACAAATAATTACAATATTTATGAAAAACAATCAAACTCGTTTCCCTTACCAAATATCATCATTTTAGATAAATCTCTTTTTCAAACTAGCATAAATCCTTCTGAAAGATAATTGGGTGGTTTTTATTAGAATAAAACAGAATATCTTCTTAGAGAGAGTTGATAGTTTTTGTAAAAATAAAATAGAATATCTTTTTGGAGAGATAGAATATCTTCTTAGAGAGAGAAAGTTGGTGGTTGTTATAAAAATAAAAAGTAAATAACTAACTTTTATTTACTTAAACAACTTTTCTGTTAAAAAAAAAAAATAGGTGTTCTCTTATTTATCTCTAAAATTAAATTCTAGATTAGTTTTTTATTCTATAGCTATTTTCTAGGATATTACAGACAACATTTGAAGATAATTAAGATACATTTACTTTTAATATTATTATTAAAGATATTATTATTATAACTAATTTTATTTATTAATATTTTGACTATTATTATTGTCATTATTATTTATTTTTATTATTATTATTGTTATAAATATTTATATCCTTATTATTCAAAGCAATGATTCAAATTCAAATCTTGTAAATATAGGTCTATGGTCAAATGAACTTTTTTGTTGTATTTTTAATATTATGATTTTTATTATGATAATAATAATAATAATAAATTATTATTATTATTAAGAAGAAAAAATTATGAAAGAAGAAATAATTATAAAGTATCCAATTATTATAAAAAAATAAGACATATGATTAATACATTATATAAAAAATATGATTTTCCAAAAAAATAATAGAATCAATTTGATTCTGTCATAAATAAAACATAATATAATTGATATTAGTTTTCTTGTTTCATATTCATCTTTGAAAACTTCTAGAAAGTGAAATCACACAAATAAACATCTTAGCCTGAACTCAAATTAACAAGAAGATCATCTATGTATAAAATCCAATCCTCCATACACTACACTATTTATCACTTTAAACAACGCTTAAGTTGGCTAGAGATAAAACTAAATGTGGCTTAAAGGTGAAAAATGTTACACTTTTATAAATGTGGCTTATGAACCATTATAGGCCTCACTTTTCAAGTCATGAATGATTAACCTACATTTATGTAACATAGCCCTTAAAAATGGATAGACCACATTAAAAAACTATGGCCTAAAATAATAAAAAAATGAGCTTTTCCAATTTAAAAATTGAAAGGCAAATGTAACTTCTTATAGGCCATAAAATGTGAATAATTTAAACCATAATTTTTTAATGTGCCCTATAAGTGTAAATAACCAACAAACAAAATTATATGGTCTAAAAATATCTTAATTTTATAATTCAAATATTTAAAAACATTGAATCTAATACGATTAAAGGTTTGTTACCCATCCGTAGTATAATTTTCCTGACTCTCATAAAAATAAAAAATTAAAGGCTTGTTCATTATATCCATATTGTTATAATGACTCTAAATCTAAAATTAAACATTGGTTCCTTATCCTACATACAGTTTATGTTTTTCAAATATCTCTTGTGTCTCTAATTCACCAACATTTTCAACTCATCCTTAACTTACTCTTCGGCCATCGTCTCTCCTTTCTCACTATCATTTGTCGTCTTTTCTCCTTCAAAGCTGCAAACAAAATTGAAGTTGACCATAAATATATAAATATGGCCTAAAAATGGAAAAGACAAAACTTTTACAAAATGTAACTTATGAACAATAGACCACACTTTTTTGAGTGATAATCTTACCTATAATTTATCAATATTATTATTAATATGTTAAAATGATCACAAAAATTTCTCTAGTGGTTATAACTTTAATGTATTTTTTATAGAACTTGAATTCGATATCTACTTTGAGATACTTAAAGAGATTACAGACTTGAAATTTAAAAGAGAATAGAAAACTTACCTTAATCAAAGATTTATATTAATTAAGTTAAACTTATTCTCAGTTATCTCCTAGCTTCTAAGTTCAAAAAGAAAAAAAAATCTAGAAAATAAAGAGAAATAAGAAAATTTATATTATAGAAAGATAGTAATTTTTAAAGAATCAAAGAGTAAAATTGTTTTATTTCCTATTTACAACTTTCAAATTTTAACAATACAAACGCAATTATTATTTTTTATTAATTTTAAATTCTCTTCTCTAATACTAATGAGAAAAAGTTCTTACAAATAATGTTTTATTGAATAATTTATTTTCAAAATCTATCATTGAAATTTCTCATACATATTATACGTCAAAATTTATATCAATTTTACGTTTTTAATATTAATACTCTCTTGACAAATATTAAGACAAGAAATCGTTAGTTGTATATTTATATTTGTTCAACTTCAACAAAATTATCTAATAAAACAATATATATATATATATATATATATATATAT
>Ga0209489_108729_pt1 | contig 13458 bp, 8 predicted proteins | sample SiratrowhiteBW_FD_187527 | JGI IMG/M metagenome (GOLD analysis project Ga0209489, IMG submission 187527) | Root nodule microbial communities of legume samples collected from California, USA - Siratro white BW (SPAdes) (version 2) | ecosystem: Host-associated > Plants > Roots > Nodule | place: USA... | reverse complement strand
GTGGGGTAAGGTTGAGGTCTAATTAGTGAAGCATGCAATCTTAATCAATGATAAGCTCCAAATATATTTTCTGAATTAACAAAAGTTTTGAAAAATCATTAAAATCAAAACTTGCGTTTTAAATAATTGCTTTAACTAACTGGAGAAAAACAGTCGACTATTTGAGGATTCAATTGACTGAATTTTTAAATGACAGTTATGTTTAAATAGCTGGCGCAAAATTTTTGGAAGTTAATGAAAATCATTTTACACATTTTCTGAGCACGAAAATTTGAGACTCCAAAGAGAGAAAAGAGAGCAAATGCGCCAGCGAGTCTTGTGATCAAAGATCAATCAATGTTTTCATCAAGAACGGTTTTCTTGAACTGTTGCTGGAGCTATCATCTGATTGAGACTGTTCTTCGCTGATTTGATCATCAAGACTAAGCCTTCTATACCTTTACTTGTTTCTTTTGTATTCGTTTGTATAGAAGTGCTTGTATTACAGTAACCTTGTTCGTACATCATCTGTTTTGACATTTATTCTGAGTTCTTGAATTTCCTGGGTTGGTAATTCTGTTTTGTACAGTGGGCTTTGTACAGGGTGTTACTTGTTGTGGGTTTCAGCAAGGGTGTTCGTGAAACACACAGTGGGTTTCTGTGTGGTTTCCAGTTCTGCTGTGGGATCAGTAGTGGTCTACTGCGAGTTGCAGTGAGACGTTTCTGGGTTATACAGTGGACTCTGTATAACGTTACTTGCTGTGGGTTTCAGCAAGAGAGTTCTTGAAGCACACAGTGGATTCTGTGGTGTTTCTTGTTCTAGGGTCAGTAGGGATTGGCTGCAGAGTGCAGTTTCGTCTTACTATAGGCAAGTGTTGTAAACTGGATCAGGTTGATCAATTTAGTGAAATCCTTACTGTGTGTGAGGGACTGGACATAGCCCTGCTGTTGGGTGAACCAGTATAAAAATCTGTTGTGTCCTTATTCTCTCTTGCTCTCTCTTTTTATTGTTCTTGCTGAATTTCTTGAGTTTTTCATAATTAAGCGAATCTTGCTTTGAATAGCTTCATTATTTTCTGAAAGCATTTTTAGAAACAACCTAAAATCTTTTATTCCATTTTAACTCAGTTTAATCCAAACTGCTTGAATCTGTTAATAACCTGTATATCAGTTTCTTGTAAATTTGGACTTTTGCAATTTGCTGGGTTTACTGTTTATCAGTTTGTTTTTCCAGAAAACCAAATCTTTCACTGTATAAAACTATTTTCAGAATCTATAATTGAACTATAATTGATTTAAGACTTAAAAAACATTTTTTAATAAGTATTTCTTTAATAAAAAGAAATTTATTTCTTGATTGACTCATTATAATTCGAACTGTTGATTGAATCAGAGTTGATCAATTCATTCTGTGTGGTTAACTTCTATTCTGTTTCTGTGCAGTTAACTAAATCGCTTCCGCACTTACATTCAAATTCTGATAAAATTGTTTGACTTGCTGCATTGTATTGTGACTAGATTATATTCTGTTTACTGGTTCATTCTACTGCCTTGCTCAATAAAGTCAATAAAGATCCAGTTTATTAAACGAATTTGAATTTCTTAAAAGATCAACTAGTTTTTGAAAAAGATTTTGACATCCAATTCACCCTCCCTCTTGTATTTCAGCCAAAACAGTTTCTTACACTTTTCAATTTCATCCATCTGTTTTTTATTTTTTTTATGTATTTTTGACATCTTTTTTTCTATTTTACCTGTCCATAGTTGTTTTATTGTGTGGATCAAAGATTTTATCAAAAGAATTCTACAAAAGTATGGTTTTTTTTTTCAAAAAATTTGACATGTTTGAAATCCAAAATTTCACCAAAATTTTATCGTTTTACAATTTCTTTCTTATTTTTTTAGCATTTTTGACATCTATTTTTTCTATTTCACCTGTCCAAAGTTGTCAAAAAATTATGGAATTTCTTGTAATGTTTTATTGGAAAGATTAGAGATTTTATCATCGAATTATCAAAATTTCTAGAAGTTCTTTTAAAAAAAATATAGATATGTGAAATAATTTTTTTTTTCGAAATTCCACTCTTTACTATTTGTTCTTTTTTTTTTGACATTTTCTTTTCTGTTTCATCCATCTGTTCTTGTAAAAAATTGTGGAAATTTTTACGTTCTTTTATTTTATGGATTAAAGATTTTATCAAAGAATTTTAGAAAATCATGGAACATTTTTCTAAAAAATATAAAGGCATTTGAAATCCAAAATTCTTCATAAATTTCATAGTTGACTATTTGTTTTTTAACAACTTTTGACATCTTTTTTTTTCCTATTTCACCTATCCAAACTTGTCAAAAAATTCTAAATATTTTTATGGTGCTTTATTCTACAGATTATACATTTTATCAGAGAATTTTGAAAAGTTCTTGAATTTATATGAAAAAAATATAAATATTTGAAATACGAAACATTTGCAGAATTCCATCGTTTACTATTTGCTTTTTAATTTTTTTATGTATTTTTGACATCTTTTTTTCTATTTTACCTGTCTATAGTTGTTTTATTGTATGGATCAAAGATTTTATTAAAGAATTCTGCAAAAGTATGGTTTTTTTTTTCAAAAAATTTGAGACGTTTGAAATCCAAAATTTCACCAAAATTTCATCGTTTTACTATTTCTTTTTTATTTCTGACATATATTTTTGCTATTTCACCAGTCCAAAGTAGTCAAAAAAATTATGGAATTTCTTGTAGTGATTTATTGGAAGGATTAGAGATTTTCTCAACGAATTATGAAAATTTCTAGAAGTTTTTTTAAAAAAATATAGATATGTGAAAAAAAAAATTTCGAAATTCCGCTGTTTGCTATTTGTTCTTTTTTTTTTTACCTTTTCTTTTCTATTTCATCCATCTGTACTTGTAACAAATTGTGAAAATTTTTATGTTCTTTTATTTTACGGATTAAAGATTTTATCAAAGAATTTTAGAAAATCATGAAACATTTTTCTAAAAAAATAAAGACATTTGAAATCCAAAATTCTTCATAAATTTCATGGTTTACTATTTGTTTTTTGAGCATTTTTTACATCTTTTTTATTCCTATTTCACCTATCCAAACTTGTCAAAAAAATCTAAATATTTTTATGGTGCTTTATTCTACGGATTATATGTTTTATGAGAGAATTCTGAAAAGTTCTTGAATTTTTATGAAGAAAAATATAACTATTTGAAATAGGAAACATTTTCAGAATTTCATCATTTACTATTTGCTTTTTTATTTTCTTTTTTTTGTATTTTTGACATCTCTTTTTCTATTTTACCTATCTATAGTTGTCAAAAAATTCTTAAAATTTTTGTGTTGTTTTATTGTATGGATCAGAGATTTTATCAAAGAATTCTGCAAAACTATGGTTTTTTTTTTTCAAAATATTTGAGATATTTGAAATCCAAAATTTCACCAAAATTCCATCGTATATTATTTTTTTTTTATTTTTTTATCTTTTTTTTAATTTTTTTTTTTTTTTTTTCAAAATATTTGAGATATTTGAAATCCAAAATTTCACCAAAATTCCATCGTATATTATTTTTTTTTTATTTTCTTAGCTTTTTTTACATATTTTTTTCTTCTATTTCACGTATCCAAAGTTGGCAAAAAATTATTGAATTTCTTATAGTGTTTTATTGGAAGGATTAGAGATTTTATAAACAAATTCTGAAAATTTCTAGAAGTTCTTTTAAAAAAATATAGATATGTGAAGTAATTTATTTTTCAAAATTCTGCAGTTTACTATTTATTTTTTTTTTTACATTTTCTTTTCTGTTTCATCCATCTCTACTTGTAAAAAATTGTGGAAATTTTTATGTTCGTTTATTTTATGGATTAAAGATTTTATCGAAGTATTTTAGAAAATCATCCAACATTTTTCTAAAGAAATAAAGGCATTTGAAATCCAAAATTCTTCATAAATTTCATGGTTTACTATTTGTTTTTTTAGCATTTTTGACATCTTTTTTTTTTCCTATTTCACCTATCCATACTTATCAAAAAATTAGAAATATTTTTATGGTGTTTTATTCTACGTATTATAGATTTTATCAGAGAATTCTAAAAAGTTCTTGAATTTTTATTAAGAAAAATAGAGATATTTGAAATACAAAACATTTTCAAAATTCCATCGTTTACTATTTGCTTTTTTATCTTTTTTTTTATTTTTGACATTTTTTTTCTATTTTACCTATGTATAGTTGTCAAAAAATTCTAAATTTTTTTGTGTTGTTTTATTGTATGGATCAGAGATTTTATCAACGAATTCTGCAAAACTATGGTTTTTTCTCTTCAAAAAGTTTGAATTATTTGAAATCTAAAATGTCACCAAAATTACATTGTTTACTATTTCTTTTTTATTTTTTTATCATTTTTGACATCTTTTTTTTCTATTTCACCTATCCAAAGTTGTCAAAAAATTATGGAATTTATTGTAGTGTTTTGTTGGAAGAATTAGGGATTTTATAAACGAATTCTGAAATTTGTAAAAGTTCTTTTAAAAAAATACAGATATGTGAAATATTTTTTTTCAAAATTTCACGATTTAATATTTTATTTTCTTTTGACATTTTCTTTTATATTTCATCCATATGTACTTGTAAAAAATTCTGGAAATTTTTATGATTTTTATTTTAAGGTTCAGAGATTTTATCAAAGAATTTTAGAAAATCATGGAACAGTTTTCTAAGAAAATATAGACATTTGAAATCCAAAATTCTTCATAAATTCCATCGTTTACTATTTGTTTTTTTAGCATTTTTGACATCTTTTTTTTTCCTATTTCACCTATCCAAACTTGTCAAAAAATTTGAAATATTTTTGTGGTGCTTTATTCTACGGATTGTAGATTTTATCAGAGAATTCTAAAAAGTTCTTGAATTTTTATTAAGAAAAATAGAGATATTTGAAATACAAAACATTTTCAGAATTCCATGGTTTACTATTGCTTTTTTATCTTTTTTGTATTTTTAACATCTTTTTTTCTCTATTTTACCTATCTATAGTTGTCAAAAAATTCTAAAATTTTTTATGTTGTTTTCTTCTATAGATGAGAGATTTTATCAAAGAATTCTGCAAAACTATGGTTTTTTTTAAAAAAAAAATCAAATATTTGAAATCCAAAATTTCACCAAAATTCCATCGTTTACTATTTTGTTTTTATTTTTTTAGCATTTTTGACATTTTTTTATTTCACCTATCCAAAGTTGTTAAAAAATTATGGAAATTCTTGTAGTGTTTTATTGGAAGGATTAGAGATTTTATCGACGAATTCTGAAAATTTCTAGAAGTTCTTTTGAAAACCTATAGATAAGTGAAATAATATTTTATTTCAAAATTCCACTGTTTACTATTTATTTATTTTTTTGACATTTCCTTTTCTATTTCATCGATCTGTACTTGTAAAAAATTCTGGAAACTTTTATGTTCTTTTATTTTATGGATTAGAGATTTTATCAAAGAATTTCATAAAATGATGGAACATTTTTCTAAAAAAATATAGACATTTGAAATCCAAAATTCTTCATAAACTTCATCGTTTACTATTTGTTTTTTTAGCATTTTTGACATCTTTTTTTTTTCTCTTTCAACTTTCCAAAGTTGTCAAAAAATTATGGAATTTATGGTAGTGTTTTATTGGAAGGATTAGAGATTTTATAAACGAATTCTGAAAATATCTAGAAGTTCTTTTAAAAAAACATTGATATGTGAAATATTTTTTTTTTAAAATTTCGCGGTTTAATGTTTTGTTTTTTTTTTACATGTTCTGTTCTATTTCATCCATCTGTACTTGTAAAAAATTCTGGAAATTTTTATGATTTTATTTTAAGGATTAGAGATTTTATCAAAGAATTTAGAAAATCATGGAACAGTTTTCTAAAAAAATATAGACATTTAAAATATAAAATTTTACATAAATTGCATCGTTTACTATTTGTGTTTTATAGTATTTTTGACATCTTTTTTTTCCTATTTCACCTTTCCAAACTTGTCAAAAAATTCTAGATATTTTTGTGGTGCTTTATTCTACGAATTATAGATTTTATCAGAGAATTCTGAAAAGTTCTTGAATTTTTATTAAAAAAATAGAGATATTTGAAATACAAAACATTTTGAGAATTCCATCATTTACTATTTGCCTTTTGATTTATTAGTATTTTTGACATCTTTTTTTCTGTTTTACCTGTCTATAGTTGTCAAAAAGTTTTTAAAATTTTTGTGTTGTTTTCTTGTATAGATGAGAGATTTTATCAAAGAATTCTGCAAAACTATGGTTTTTTTTTTTTTTTTAAATTTCAGATATTTGAAATCCAAAATTTCACCAAAATTCCATCGTTTAGTATTTCTTTTTTATTTTTTTAGCATTTTTGACGTTTTTTTTATTTCACCTATCCAAAGTTGTCAAAAAATTATGGAAATTATTGTAGTGTTTTATTGGAAGGATTAGAGATTTTATCGACGAATTCTGAAAATTTCTAGAAGTTCTTTTAAAAAAATATAGATAAGTGAAATAATATTTTATTTCAAAATTCCGCGGTTTACTATTTGTTTTTTTTTATTTTTTTATAAGTTTTGACATTTCCTTTTCTATTTCATTGATCTGTACTTGTAAAAAATACTGGAAACTTTATATTCTTTTATTTTATGGATTAGAGATTTTATCAAAGAATTTTATAAAATCATGGAACATTTTTCTAAAAAAATATAGACATTTGAAATCCAAAATTCTTCATAAATTCCATCGTTTACTATTTGTTTTTTTAGCATTTTTGACATCTTTTTTTTTTCCTATTTAACCATCCAAACTTGTCAAAAAAATTCAAAATATTTTTGTGGTGCTTTATTCTACGGATTGTAGATTTTATCAGAGAATTCTAAAAAGTTCTTGAATTTTTATTAAGAAAAATAGAGATATTTGAAATACAAAACATTTTCAGAATTCCATCGTTTACTATTGCTTTTTTATCATTTTTGTATTTTTGACATCTTTTTTTTTCTATTTTACCTATCTATAGTTGTCAAAAAATTCTAAAATTTTTTGTGTTCTTTTATTGTATGGATTAGAGATTTTATCAAAGAATTCTGTAAAACTATGTTTTCCTTTTAAAAAAGTTTGAGGTATTTGAAATCTAAAATTTCACCAAAATTCCATTGTTTAATATTTCTTTTTTATTTTTTTATCATTTTGACATCTTTTTTTTTCTATTTCACCTGTCCAAAGTTGTCAAAAAATTGTGGAATTTATTGGAAGGATTAGAGATTTTATAAACGAATTCTAAAACTTCTAGAAGTTGTTTTAAAAAAAACATAGATATGTGAAATATTTTTTTTCAAAATTTCGCGGTTTAATATTTTGTTTTTTTTTTTTACATTTTCTTTTCTATTTCATCCATCTGTACTTGTAAAAAATTTTGGAATTTTTTATGATTTTATTTTAAGGATCAAAGATTTTATCAAAGAATTTTAGAAAATTATGGAACAGTTTTCTAAAAAATATAGACATTTGAAATCCAAAAATTCTACAAAAATTCCATCATTTACTATTTGTTTTTTTTAGTATTTTTGACATCTTTTTTTTTCCTATTTCACCTTTCCAAACTTGTCAAAAAATTCTAGATATTTTTGTGGTGCTTTATTCTACGGATTATAGATTTTATCAGAAAATTCTGAAAAGTTCTTGAATTTTTATTAAGAAAAATAGAGATATTTGAAATACAAAACATTTTCAGAATTCCATCATTTACTATTTGCTTTTTGATTTATTAGTATTTTTGACATCTTTTTTTCTATTTTAGCTGTCAAAAAGTTCTTAAAATTTTTGTGTTATTTTCGTGTATAGATGAGAGATTTTATCAAAGAATTCTGCAAAACTATGGTTTTTTTGTTTCAAAAAATTTCTGATATTTTAAATCCAAAATTTCACCAAAATTCCATCGTTTACTATTTCTTTTTTATTTTTTTAGCATTTTTGACATCTTTTTTTCTATTTTACGTGTATATAGTTGTCAAAAAATTCTTAAAATTTGTGTTGTTTTATTGTATGGATCAGAGATTTTATCAAAGAATTATGCAAAACTATGATTTTTTTTTCAAAAAATTTCAAATATTTGAAATAAAAAATTTCACCAAAATTCCATTGTTTAATAATTCTTTTTTATTTTTTTATATTTTTGTCATCTTTTTTTTATTTATTTCACCTATTCAAAGTTTTATTGGAAGGATTGGAGAATTTATCGACGAATTATGAAAATTTCTAGAGGTTCTTTTAAAAAAATATAGATTTTATTTTGAAATAATTTTTTTTTTCAAAATTCTGTGGTTTCCTATTTGTTTTTTTTTGAATTTTTTTATTGGTTTTGACATTTTCTTTTTTATTTCATCCCTCTGTACTTGTAAAAAATTATGGAAATTTTTATGTTCTTTTATTTTATGGATTAGAGATTTTATCAAAGGATTTTAGAAAATCATGGAACTTTTTCCTAAAAAAATATAGACATATCCAAAAATTTTCATAAATTCCATCGTTTACTATTTGTTGTTTTAACATTTTTGACATCTTTTTTTTTCCTATTTCACCTATCGAAACTTGTCGAAAAATTCTAAATATTTCTGTGGTGCTTTATTCTATGAATTATAGATTTTATCAGAGAATTCTTAAAAGTTCTTGAATTTTTATTAAGAAAAATAGAGATATTTGAAATACAAAACATTTTCAGAATTTCATCGTTTACTATTTGCTTTTTGATTTTTGTTTTTATATTTTTGACATCTTTTTTTCTATTTTACCTGTCTAGTTGTCAAAAAATTCTTAACATTTTTGTATTATTTTATTGTATGGATCAGAGATTTTATCAAAGAATTCTGCAAAACTATGATTCTTTTTTTCAAAAAATTTGAGATATTTGAGATCCAAAATTTCACCAAAATTCCATCGTTTACTATTTCTTTTTTATTTTTTTATCATTTTTTACATCCTTTTTTTTCTATTTCACCTATCCAAAGTTGTCAAAAAATTATGAAATTTCTTGTAGTGTTTTATTTGAAGGATTAGAGATTTTATCAACGAATTCTGAAAATTTCTAGATGTTCTTTTAAAAAAATATAGATATGTGAAATAATTTATTTTTTCAAAATTCCTAAGTTATTCTTTTTTTTTTTAATTTTCGCTTGGGCCCATCAAATTTTAAACTTTTTAGTTCTCTTCTTCATGAATCTTCCAATCTCTTATTTTTTTTTTTCATTCTTTTATACCTGAAATTTCATAATAATTGAGATCAAATAATTTCCTTTAACTCAATACTCAAAATCTAAATTTAGATCCAAAAACTCTCAAATTGGAGGTAATATTAAAGAACACTTAATCTCACAAGTACTCAAGCTTTCTCATATATAAAAAAAATACTCAGAATCGACACTTAACAATCTCTCAACTAATATTATTCTCTCTACTTGTGTCTTATGTCATATTTGTTTTTTGTTGAGTATGGTTTTTCAAAATTAATTTTCACTTTTTCCATTTCTCACACTTTCGATTAATTTTGTGGCTAACTCTTAGTGTATTGTTTGTTTTTGTGAAGAAATTATTTTCTGTTGTATCTTTGTTCAGCATTTATATTTTAGGCAGGCTTCGGTGCGTCGGGTCTAACGGTTCGTCTCTCGTATGCCTTGTCTATTTCTATTGTAGTTATATAATATTATGACACTTGTGTGATACTTCTTGCCATTCTTGTGGCGATGGAGGTCTACGGTCAATTTGAATGTGCATTATGAACCTTTTTTCTTTTATCTATTTTACGAACCTTAAAAATTCAAGCTCCTTGTTTCTACTCAATAGTGAGCCATATTACCTCACCTAAACTACTTAGTTGAAGGAATGATTTAAGTCCATTATTTGTACTTAAGTGAGATTAGAAGACTAGCAAATCAGTGTAAATATTAGTTTTGTAAATATTATTTGTATTTTTAGTCAATGGCGAATCAAGACTTTAGGAGGCCTAAAGTGAATTAAAAAATGAGGCTTTTTCTAAATTAATAAAATAATAAAAATTATAATATTTTTATCTAAAATTTATTTTTCGAGCTTTTTGTTATTGAAAATTATCTATTAAATTATCATAATTAATTTCATTTAAAATATCTTTTTCAATAGACAATAAAGATAATCCATTTAATCTTTCTTGAGACATTGTTGATCTTAAATAAGATTTTATTAGTTTAATTTTTGAAAATAAACTCTTTAAAATAAAATACTCTATCTAAATCTGAAGAATAAATGTGTCATCTTCTTTCATTTTTCTCCCCATTAGACAATTTTTGGATGTAATATGATACAGAAAAGTGTCTTTAGTATTTATCTTTTGGAAAATCGATATCAGTTATCCTAATAGGGCCTTTTTTTCTACTAATAAGTCTCTCAATTTCGATCAATATCTTTCCATTGTCTTGCAATTTCATTTTTAATATATATTTTTAATATTAGAATAATTTTGTCTTGCAATTTCATTCTTGTTATCCTGAGTTTGAGAATCAGAATTATTATCATGAGTTTAAAAAATATTATTAATTTATTATAAGAAAGTTTCAAGAATATTATTTATTAAATAATATTTGTAGTATCAATATAAATTTAAATTTATTAAAGAATATTTATAGCACCGATGTAAACTTAAAGTCAATTAAGATATTTTAAATTTTTAATTAAATTTTTTTTGTATAATTTTAAAATTAAATATTTTTTTATTTTATAATAATATATGAGTATTAATTTTTTTTTAGACCTTTGAGGCCTTCAGGCCAATCCTTCTTTGTACAACTAAGGTACAATTATACTTAATAATAAATATTATCATTCTTAACCAATAGAGATTTTGTAACCCTTTTTAAAACTATTTTTTTTTTAAATCATGAGTAAACTCATTTATATTCCTGAAAAAACAAAATTAATATAGATTATTTATAGTTATAATTAATTATTTTATCTTTAAATATATTTAAAAATCCATCAAGAAAAATCTAATAGATTATTAATATTATTTATCTATATAACTTTAATTTCAACTAAAATTATATGTATAATTAATTTAAAGTTTTCATTGCAAACAAAAAACACAGGATGTTGTACTCTTTTGAAGTATTTTCTTTCTTGAGAGTTTTTTTGCTAGCAAGAAAAATATATAGAAAATACAAAATCTACCAAAGATATAAGCTTTGAGAATAATCATAGATTTAAAAAAATTTCAAAATACGAAAAAAAAAACAAAATGAAAAGTTTTGACACGAATAAATTATTATTATTATTATTATTCAAGGTTTCTTTAATGTTTCTAAAACTTGAATTCAAAACTTGAATTCAAGACAGTTTAATAATCAAAATCCAATGTTTAATTTCTTTCTCCATTGAAAATCTGCTACTTACATTCCTGTGACAGATCTGAGCTCATGTAACGTATTATGGTGAGAATTATAACCCATGAAAATAGCCATGCAAACATCCCTCTAAGCCAAGAACACACATCTGACAGATAATGGAATGATTAAGGGTGTATAAGGTAGTAATAAACATGAGTAGTTGCCTAACTAGGTAACTATGGCTTGTAACTCGAGTAGAGACATTAAGGTGATGGAAGAATTTTTCTTCACCTTTCAACATAATAGATATAAGTGGTGTGCACCTATACCTGTATCTCCCAATATATCAAAGAAAAGAAAAATCATAACATTACACAAATCAAAGAAAAAACAAGACACAAGTGGTGTAGTCTAACATTACACAAATACGATTTTACTAGAACATAACAAAATTTGAACAAATAAATAACATTAGAAGAGATATAATTATCTACGTCTTTTACACACAATAATTCCATGAAGGTTTTTTTACAAATTTGGTGCAATTTTGCATTTTTATTATATAAATGGACAAAAACAATTTAATTATGTAAACGGGTAAGTTGTGCCTAACGAGACAAGTTTGTTGTTAAAAAATCATACTTCGAATCACGACTTTAGTATCAGGATTTTTTTGTTTTTTGTCTTTGTTGAAATCATCCTTGGAAAACACAATTTGTGATTACTTTTTGCTTGGAACTGAAGCGTGTATGACTTCTATTTAAAAAAGAAAAACAAATCTTTGAAGTGCTTACAAGCATGTTTTCTATTTTTTTGAATTTTTTTATGTGGGATGGTGCATTTAGTAATAACATGGGGTGTATTTAGCAATATGAATATTATTCCATTCTTCATATCACATAAACCTAAAGGTGGTATAAGAAGATTGAGGTGATGGACAATGCAAGATTGTATAACATTGTGAGAACTTCTCCCATCCATTAAAAGTTAAAAAGACTATAATGTAAACAATACCCTTAAAATGAATAATATCTGCATCCAATGAGCCCTGATACGCATTAAAAGAGAGGTGCAAGAGTGATAGGTGTTGTTAGAGTGAAAGAAGTTATAATGGTACTTGATATGTTGGGGTTTAGAAGATGATGGAGAAAATTATGAGTGTTAATTCTAGAAGGGAATTTTCTCATTTTTAGAGTTGTTCTAGAGATTATGTGTATTAGAGATGATGGTGATCATGTCATTACTTCTCTATGAACTTTAGCTTTCAAGCCACTCACAAAACAGTCTAAATAAAGCATCACCAGTCATGTCTTCAACCTGAATTGCAAGACTCGTCAACTCTCTATAGTAGAATAGACTTGTCCCACCAAAATGTTATAAAAATAGTAGAAAAATACACCTCATGTTATTTTTAAATACACCTCCTACACCTAAAAGTTAGAAAAATAAAATAAAAACAAAATGTGCTTTTAAGCACGAATTTAGAAAAAAAAAGTGGTTTTCTTTAAAAAGTAGAAGTTGTGCTTCTTTGACGCCAGACGCGACTTCTTTGACGTCGGACCCAGTTCAGTTTTAAGTCCTTTCCTTAAACGTGAAACTTATTATACATATTGTTTAATATTTATGTTATTTATTTATTGGTTGTTTATTAATTGTTTCAGTTAATATGAAATGAATTTTATTGAGATAAAGTGAATGTTTGAGTAATATAGGATTGTATAATTTGAGAGATATGGAATGATAATCGAGACATAATATCTCCAAGAAAAGAGATATTTGTGTTGAGAATGTTTAGGTTGTGTATTATTTAAGGATTTGATCAATAAGGAGATATCCTGACTATATTGATATAATGAAATCAATATATATATATATATATATATATGTGTGTGTGTGTGTGTGTGTATATATATATACACACACACACACACACACACATATATATATATATATATATATATGTGTGTGTGTGTGTGTGTGTGTATATATACACACACACACACACACACATATATATATATATATATATATATATATATATATATATATATATATATGTATGTATGTATGTATGAAGATATCCAAGTGGTGA
>Ga0209489_108727_pt1 | contig 13460 bp, 8 predicted proteins | sample SiratrowhiteBW_FD_187527 | JGI IMG/M metagenome (GOLD analysis project Ga0209489, IMG submission 187527) | Root nodule microbial communities of legume samples collected from California, USA - Siratro white BW (SPAdes) (version 2) | ecosystem: Host-associated > Plants > Roots > Nodule | place: USA... | reverse complement strand
TATATATATATATATATATATATATTTAAAAAAACAATCTCAAATTTTACAAAGCATTTGAAATAATATTTATTAAAATCACCATGGTAAATTATTTGTACTATTCATTATATTATTATGTGAAGGGAGGTGAAAAAAAATGTTATTTAAATTTATTTTGTCACCATCCAATTTATTTTTTCCTCCTTTTATTTTTTTTTAAATAGTACTTTAACAAAAGAACATTGCTACATAATGAATAGAAAAAAAGTCTCCTTATACAAAAACAAAGGTTCATATAAAATTGAAAAAAAAATCATTGATCAACAATAACTTTATTATAAGAGTGCTATTTACTTAGACAACAGGTATAAAATATATTTCTATAGTATGTTTGATCGAGTGTCTAAATGTATCACATATGCATTTTTGTAAAAGATAATAATAAGTATACAATTTATTATATTTTTCTTTATAGATTTGGATATTGATTTTAGGGTTTTAATAAATGTGGCTATGCCAAAAAGGCAATGAGAAATCCTAATGTGAGGGCCAACATTTTTACATGAAAATCACGTACAACCATTTATTAGTATTCGGTACAAGTAGGTGTTGCAACAAATACCAAACCCCAGAATTTAACCAATTTCACCAAGGTAAAAATACACTTTCCCCTTGTTAAAAGTTAGAAAATTAATAGAAAAAAATAATAAACACAAAAAAACTAAATGTGTACGTTAAACTTTATTATTAATAAATACATATTTTTTTGACATTTATTTATTTTTACTTAAAATAATTACCTTGCTTTTATTATTTTCTCCACAATAAATTCATCAACACATGTTAACGTTATTATTTATCATAATAGACCTATTCATTATTTATGTTAAAAATTCAATCATCCAGGAATCTAATTTAAAGAGTCGTATTTCAGAATTTTTTTTTAATTTTTGTAAATTCTTTATCTTTTTTCCATTATTTTTTGGAAAAAAAAGGTGAAAAACATTATTTAAACTTGATTCTTCAAATTTTGAATGAGTTTTTGGCGACTGTTGACTGTTAAAAATTTGACTTTTTTTTGAGAATCAAAGTTGAAGTGAGTTTCAAGAATCTGGCGATACTGTTTACAAAAATTCAACTCCTTGAGAATATAATTCTAGTCAGTCTTCCAACACTAATAATGATATTTCACATTACAAATTTGATTATTTAATAACAGAATTCTCAAAGTAAATAATAAACATAATTTCCGTGAATAATGTTGACACATGTTGAATTTGGAAAGTTTTTTTTAATGAGTTTATTGCTGAAAAAAATGTACTTTTACCATTAAATAATATATATATATTAAAAAAATATTATTCTCTTACTTTCCCTGTACGTCATATATAGAAAAACATTAAAGCATTTCAAATAGTACCAATAATTACCAAAGCATTCATAGTATATCGCAACAGATGATGAAAACAGTACATTCGTAATAAATATAATTAATGTTATACCTTTTTTTTTGGTGGGGTGTTCCTGCTGAATTATTATCAATACAATTATTATAATTATTGTTCATATAATTTCCTCTGAGTGGGTACACGTTCTTAAATAAATTGCTGTTGTTTTCACAAGATGTTTTATAGTTTTTATATAATTTTAATTTTATTTTCCTTCTTTACTCATACTAAATATTATAAGAAGTTGAATGTTGTATTAACGAATATCTATCACAGAATTTTAAAAGATTAGTTTAATACATAAAAAATATATTTTGAAAGTTGAACTAAATTAATTATTTTTATTGATTTATATAACTATGTTAGATCTTTCTTATGTTAAGGGTTAGAGGAAGTATCTAAAATTCTCATGAAAGCTTTCTTGGATGACGCACGTGTAGTAACTTTTACATAAAATGAGGTTTTATTTTAATTTTTGTTATCTTATTCAAAGTGAAGATAGAATACAAAAATATGAATCTCAAAGGGCCAAGCCAACCCTTTCTTTTTCTTTTTTTTTCCCCTTTTTCAAGAAAAAAAAGAGGGAAATCCTATTAAAAATTATGGCTAATTTGTTGTCATCTTGATTGCAATTCACTTATTGTTTAACAAAAAAGTGTTTGCTTTTGCTTAAAGCATGAAGAGAGAGGTTAAAGGTGATTAAGTAGGAAGACAGATTTAATATAAATATGGATCTATCACTATTTGATTTCTTGACCAAATTAGTTGTCCTCTCATTTCTAAATGTACATCCAACACCAACATACCATTTTCTGTGTTAATGAATATTATGAATCTATCGAAAAGCTACTTAACAAATGATTGAACTTCAGCTCTACCAAACCCCTTATAAAATATCTCCTCTCATTTTTTTTTTTTTTATTTATTTCATGTGTTAGATGTTAGCAAAAATGCACTTGAAGTTATGATTTTGAATATAGGTAAAAAGTGAAAAAGGGAAGTATTGAACACTCACCTTTACTTTTCATCTTACTTTGTTTTCTGTCGTGTTTGGTAAAGTGAAGGAAATATGCTGGATGAAAATAAGTAAAAAAGAGTGAAAAAAATGGAAGTCAAACCTGTTTGATGGAAGAAAAATATATAAAAAGAAGCAAGATACATAAAAACAAATTAAAAATAAAATAGCTGTCAAATAAACTCAATCAAATAGTACATTAATTTTATTTTTCTTTTTTCATCACAACATTTATTATATTTATAATTTTTCTTCTTCTTCTTTTACTTATTTAGTTTTTCTATCTTAATCCATCTTAACATATAAAATAAACGTTTATCATTACTCACCGAAAAACTATTTAATTTCAACTTTGATATTATATAACTATAAGGTACAACATTTTAATAATAACGTTAATCAAATATAAATTTCTTAATCAAATAAAATTTACTTATTTAGGTTTGATTTTTATTTTATTTTAGAATAAATATGGTTAGTATATTTTTACACTTAAAAATGATTAAATGATATAACTATAAAAACCTCATCTCCTTCTAAGTCATAACCCAAAACTTTCTTTTCACATATTTTCCTCCAGTTTACTACTTTCTTTTTCCACTCCATATGTACTATCTCAATTCTTGAAAGTTGAAGTACAAATTATCTCAATTCTTGAAAGAACATTACACATTCATCAAAGAACACACATGATTGATTGGTTGAGATTGTATATTGCCATGTATAAAGGAGAAGCAATGAATTCCTTTAATTCCTTAAAACACTTCATACCTGTTCAACACTTACTTCTTTTCTTATTGGACTCTTATTATTTTGTATTTACTTGCTATAACAGACATGAATTTTTGTTAATTTTTGTTAGGTCATTGTAAAAAAGATATATTCTTGTTTTTCTGAATGTAGGTTATTTTGTTTTATTTTTGAATTAATGATACATGTAATGATAGTTTTTCACCGCCACTATTAGTAAACAAAAGCAGCAAAAAATTGTATAAGAATGGAAAAGACAATTTGTCTACTTTAAAAATTAAAAAAATTGGTTCAACATTACTAAATTATAAAAACCTGGATTTCAAATCCGGCTTACAAAATTACTCCTAAAATTCTTTTGCTTTGGCTGTTTAAAAGCGCATTTAAGTTCATGCTTTAAAACTCTTTCGTAGATCCAATTTCCTCTATTAAATATCTAAACACTTCAAAATATTATCTATCCATTCACCCTCTTCACCATAAATCAAGGAGGGAATAAGATAAAAACATAAATATAAGTTATTTTGCTTAACTATAAATTATTAATGTTAAAATAATTTAATTTCTTAATTCAAATTTTTCTTTCCCATCATTTCGCTCCCCATTTAAATAACTTTTTCTTTACCTTCATAAAATAGATTTGTGTCGTAAATATCAGTTTGTCATAACTACTACATTTGGTTAACTTCTAAAAAATGCTGCAAAACTTAATACAAATTAAATACAGATATTAAGATGGAGATAATTTATTAGTTCTAAAACATAGTCATTCCCATTCAAAATTAAACATCAAAATTCATAAATTAATAAAACTACAATCCATAATTAAATTTGATAATAAAGGACCAAATGTCTAGTCGTTAAATCAAAATTACCAAGACCAAATTCGAAGTAACTTGAAAAGAAAAAGATAAACTGATGGTGAATAAGCCCAATATCGCACCGCTTAGCACTTAACCTCCTTTAAGGCATATGCAAAGTAGATAAATGTGGGATCAGTGGCACCGTCCTTGTAATAGGCTAAGACAACGCAACCATCATCATGCATGCTCTCCCCAACAAAACTGCAACAAAAATATTCTCTTAAGCACTAGCAACAAGAACTTAAAAAAACAACAAACGAACCAACCTCCATTTCACCGAAAGCAATACTTACAATTGACAATCCTTAAGCTTAGGGAGCAGGTATTTGGTTGCCCCCTCAATGTGTTTTTTAAATAACTCCTGCTTCTCTCCTTCTAGTTTGGGAGTCAAAGTCTTGATAAATCTTTTAATAAAGGTAACAAATGCTTTCTTGTCAAAAGCAGGTTGTTCCTACATAGAGAAAAAACCTCTATTATTAACATCACCTAATAAATGATGATGATGATATAAATTATACAAAATAATATACAAGAGGTATTAGTTTTGCCAAACCTGGAGTCTAAAGGTGTCAACAATATCAACAACTTTGACGGCCTGGTCATCAACACCCTCGTCTTCACCACCTTCAGCAGAAGGGTTTGCGCCAATGTCTACATCGACGGCTCCTTTAACAACCCACTGCACATCAAAAACACCAAAACAATATAGATTTAACTTGTATAGGTAACAAAATAGTTTCGGAAGTTTGTTGAAAATGAAGGTATCACATAAGCAATCATTATTAGTTTCTGAAAATCACAAAGAAACGTGAAGGAACCAAAAATGGTAAAAGTATATTCATCGGAATATTATATTTGACTTTGCAAGAAAATTACTAGCTTCTCAAAAGCACATAAAAAACGTGACAAAAAATTGCATTCACACTGTTTCTATCTACTATTATCTAAAAATAATCAAGTTATTAATGACTGGACGAAACCAAGAAATAACTCCTCACGTGCGAAATTATAGGAGGTTCTCTTTAAGATCAAACAATTCCATCGAATTAAGTATGATTGTATGTGTGATAGCATCTACTATACCAGGAATATCAATGAACCCTATTATTGAAATTGTTCAGGATACCCTTTTTTAGCTTCTAGAATCTATTTCTTAGTTCAACTCTTACCTTACTAACTGGAATCAAAGAATTACTAGATATGCTCCGCCCAAAATGGGAATGGGCTAGGGTTATGAACTTAGAATCGAAAATCTGATGATCGAGTCGATTCCATGATTCTAAGTTCATTCTATACCGGACCCAACCGAAATGGGGTTATATACATTCTCATTATGAGAAGGGGTCATTCGAGCGTAACTTAGATACTATGTTTACATCCATGGAGCGAAACATGTTAGAAGTATTGAACTTGGATTATAACGTTTCACATATAAACCAGAAAATTATTAGCTTCTGAAATGCGAATAACATGCGAAAAAACGCATGAAGTATAGAACTTGGAATATTTAGTTTTAACATACAAGCAAGAAGATTATTAGCTACTGAAAAGCACATAATAAAGGTTGAAAAATTACACGCGCAACATAAAAGCAATCAAACAAGTCAGAAGTACTTTGCTTGAAACAATATTACGTTTGTCATATAAACAAGAAAAATCTCCACAATAAACGTGCATCCGCAACATAATAAATGTGAAAAAAAATATCAAAAACATAAATCTGCATAAAAGCACAACATTCGACTAACCTTTCCCTCAACTTCCCACAACATTCCATTCTCAATTTCATTGTAGCGGAAAGAATCGGAGAGAAGCTCGTCACCTACAGAATACAGACATACATAAGAATAAACATTAAATCAAAATTAAAAAAATAAGAATCACACATACATACATACACATATACAAACCTTCAAATCACACTTTTTCATATCAGAATTTTATACACAAACTTTAAAGGTAATCAAAATAAAAAAAAAATCGGATTTTCCTGAATTACGCACACGACGCTATCAATCAATTCAAATCGAAAAAATCATCCAGATCCAGTAATCCCAAAAAGTCCAATTCTTCACAATCAAAATCAAATCCACAGATTTAAACATAAGAGCAAAATCAAATCTAAAAATTAAAGCAGTTTACCTGTGAGGAGATCCTGATAAACCAACATATTCGTAGAATTTCTCTCGGATCGCTCCGACGACTATAGAGTTCTTTGCAATAAAAACTGATGCGGAGCGACGCGAGAGTGAAGAGGGGACTGAAGCTAAGGGCGCAGCTGCTATATATAGTCGAGGGTTTCTAGTTTCCACCTTTCACAATTACCAAAAGCCCCTTCTCTTCATGTGCTTTATCTTTTCCATCTTTTTGAATTGGGCTTGTAATTGGGCCCATACAAAAACAGGCCCAAATATGAAAGACACATCTTTTGAGCGGGAACAGAATTTTGAACAGATCGTGCAGTGGGTGGAGGAAGACGCAGCACGATGGAAATGGAGGAAACGGTGGCTCGTGTAATCTCTGAGATAGAGGGTTTTCGAGGAAACCACGAACAACCACCGCTCTCAGAACAAACCCTAACTGATCTTCAAATTCTCCTCAACAATTCTCTATCGGAGAGCATCTACGATGAGCTTCCATCGAAGAATCTCTCTCCCTCTGCTCTCATCGCTCCAATTGCTTCCGCAATGGACTCTTCCCCTTCCCACCACTCTCTCCTCGCTTCCGATGTCTTCCTCTCGCTCCTCCTCGCCCCAAACGCCCCCGTTTTCACCCTCTTCACTCCCATCTCCTTCCTCTCCTTCCTCCGCGCCCTCCGCCGCTCCTGCAAAGCCCACTCCAACGCAGTCCCTTCCCAAGAAGCCTCGCAAAACCGCAAGAGAAAGCGTGCGAGCCGGACGCGTGCCAAAAATCCCCAAAACGACAACGATTCGACGGACACCGTTTCGCAACACAATCCCGTGTTGCTCCTTCGCGTGCTGGAGAAGCTAGTTCGGGTAATGGACTTTATCCACCTGGACCGTTTTCCGGAAACTCTGCGGTCGCTTATCCAAACCATAGCCGAAATCCCCGTCACCGCGCTCGACGCGCGCTGGAACACAGCGCAGTATAGCAGGTTGCTCAACCTGTGTTCTCGCGTGCTGAGGGAAGTTCTCAAACCTGAGCATGGCGAACCTTCCAACACTGCCGCCGAGGCGTTGAAATCGCTCTGTCCGCTTGTTCTCATGGCGAAGTCACAGGCGCGGAGCTTTGCTCTTGGATTTGTGACGAGTCTTAGTGACCGGTGCGATGGGGTTAAGAAGGCGCTGGTTAATTTTCCGAGGTATTTGGTGAAGAAGGCGCCGGAGAAGGCTGAGCCTAGAGCCTTGGCGGTGGACTCCATCATGGAGGTTGTTAGGGTGGTGGAAGTTGAGGATCAGATTGGGTTTGTGAAGTATGTGGTGCAGATGACTCAGGGGAATGCGAATCTTCGGCTTTTGGCGGTTGATCTTATACTGAATTTGGTGACTTCTTTGAAGGATCCTTTGGGTGTGGAGAGTGAAGGGAGTGAGGCGTGGGGAATGTGGTGCTTGGAGGCGTTGGTGAAGAGGTGTTCTGATGTGAGTGGCGCGATTCGGGCTCGGGCTTTGTCGAGCTTAGCGCAGCTTGTGGGTTTGTTGTCCCGTGGTGAAAGGACGAGTGTGGTTTTGAAGGGGTTTTTGGGGTTTGGGAAGGTTGGTGATGGGAATGTTGAGGGTACAATGAATGATATGCTGAGGAGAAGGTGTATGGATGATAAGGCAGCTGTGAGGAAAGCTGCACTGCTTTTAGTTACTAACTTGACTTCTCTTCTTGGATGTGCAATTGATGAAGTGGTGCTCAAGACAATGGGCATGGCTTGTTCGGATCCACTTATCAGCATCCGGAAAGCCGCCATTGCAGCTCTTTCAGAGGTAGTTTATTTGATTTTAATAAGTTAATCATTTTTTTAGCATAACGTGTTGGACGGACACAAGAGTTTATCTTATATTAGTGATAATGACATGAAAATTTAAGATATGAGAAGAGTTATAGGCTTCATTTTACTTGAGTAGTTACGGAAGAATCTTTTGTCATGAGGACTGTAGGGTTTGTTTGGTGCTTTTGTGTTGTTGTTAGCATCTAGTTTTCCCTGAATGAATTTGAATATAATGACTACAGTGCAGGAAATTTTCAACTCCCCATTTGCCCATCTGTTGGACAGCTTTTATTTTTTATTCTCTATTAACTATTTCTGCCTTTAGGTCGAATAGATAAAATTGAGTTACATTGTTGCCTATAAAAATGAGTTTCGTTTGTAGGGAAACAATGCTATTTATGTAGTCCATGGAGAGAGCGTGGAGTAATATCAGTCTATTGTGATAAATGTTCCATATGGCTGAATAAATACTCAGAATATATTTTTTTCTGAATGATGTACTTATGTCAAACTCTTAAGTATGTCTTGGATAGTGCTTAGCTTGCCTAGGGTTTTTATCAGATTCTGCCTGAAATGGTTTTGGAGAATTTTATGTTTGAAAATTTATTTCTATTATCTTAGTAAATGTGATAAGTTGTTGATCTCTCTCGCTGGTCCCCTAAATGTTTTTCTTGGTTCCTTTTTGCCAATATGTAAATACTTATAATTAATTTATGACATTTATTTAATAAAATGTAGGCTTTCAGAACGTTCTCTGCTGAAACAGTAATAACTGAGTGGCTACATTCAGTTCCCCGTCTGATAACTGACAATGAATCAAGCATCCAAGAAGAATGTGAGAACATGTTTCAAGAACTTGTTTTGGACCGGATATCCAGAGCTGCGTCTGCTACTTCTTCATATACTGTATCTTCTAGTAGAAAGATGAAAGGACAAGGTATAGAGAATGAGATGGAGATGCTTTTTACTGACGGAATTCTGTATCTCCTAAGAGAGGTTTGCAATGGGGAGGTGAGCCCTTGGGTGAAGAAAATTTGCACAAATCTGGGCAAAAAGAGACGGATGAATCAGAAAATTGTTATTGCACTACAAAATATAATCAGGGCATCGGAGTCTATCTGGCTGAGTCACTCCATGCCTATAGAAAAGTGGACTGCCCCGCCAGGTGCCTGGTTTCTTTTGTCAGAGGTGTCGACATTCCTTTCAAAAGCAGTAGACTGGGAGTTTCTTCATCATCATTGGCAGCTTCTTGATAAACATGAAGCGAAAGGTGAGTTCAAAAGCCCAATTGTACAAAAAAATGCATCTGAAGAAGAAAGCGCAGAATGCAATACTGTTGCCTGGGCTAGTGACCGAGTTTTCCTCTTACAAACAATTTCTAATGTTTCTGTGGAGCTGCCCCCTGAACCCGCAGCTGATTTGGCTCATAACTTGCTCAAACGAGTTGAAGCATTCAACATGCATTTAACAGAGGTAATCATTACATGGTATTATTGATTGAATTAGATACTGGCTTCTAAAAAATTGCTTCTTGTATCATTTCAAAATGACTATCTGGATGGTGTGAGTGTGTGATATTCTACCATTGTTAAGCAAGACATTTTTTATCCACCATATTTAGAATTTCTTAACGAATTCCCCGGGATGCTTCTTTATGTTATTATCATCTTTTGCATCATATATTCTAATTTCTCAACACTTCTAATATTTTGGTTGATTTGTTGTGGACTAGACTGGACTGAAGGTTGCCTTGAAAGTAACAATTCTGCATGGTCTTAAGTTGTGTAAATATCATTCTCTCAGTTCAATTTTCATGTCCTATCTCTGTTCTACTTACACTCCTGCCCCCGCAATGAAAAAAACTGAACACTCTTTACACAGAATCATCATTTAATAAAGAAATATTAGTTCCATGATTATCTTAGTTTCTTAAGCAATTAGCCAAGCTATCTTATTTGTATATCAAACAGTGCTGGCATAATGGATTTTTTATTAATAGTAAATGGAACTACTATTTTTGTTAAAAAAATTAGCTGGTAATCCAGTTAATAAATCTGGACGGAAAGATGGACAAGTTAAACTCAGAGAGGTGCGGAGGCAGAACAGAATGATAATGGTTGGTTGACGCTGTATAATACATATAGTTAAAAAGTATACCGTATTGAATTGCTACTTTTGCTTGATAGGTTGACGCTCACTTAAAAGCACTAAAAACATTATGCAAGCGGAAAGCTTCAAATCTCGAAGAGGCAGAATCATTAGTCTTGAAATGGATCCACCAAGTTCTCAGCAGGGCTTCTGGAATAATAGAAAAATTCATTTCAGATAATTCAGAAAAAAATGCCGAAGGAAGCTTCTTCACTCCTCCTAGAAGTGGAAGCAGGAAAGGCAGGAAAATGTCCAAGGCATTGTCTAAAGCAGTTACAGCGATTTATACAGTTGGGTCTCTAGTTATTGTTTGCCCGTCTGCTGATATGAGCAATGTAGTTCCTCTATTGCATACCATCATTACTTCTGGGAGTTCTGGTCCTAAATTAAATAACGTACTCAGCCCTTCAACTTCTTTACAACTCGAAGCTCCTTCTTTTTATATTCAAGGGTGGCTAGCTATGGGCAAGCTTTGCCTCGCTGATGGGAAGCTAGCTAAGAATTATATTCCTCTCTTTGTACAGGTTGATTCTGGTGCATTGATGCTTATGTTATGCGTCATTGACTATTATATTTTGTCTCACTTATCAATATATATTCTGTTACAAAATACATGTGTAGGAGCTTGAAAAGAGCAAATCTGCAGCCCTTCGCAACAACATTGTGGTCATGATGGCAGATTTTTGTGTCCGGTACACCGCACTTGTTGATTGGTAAGCCTCGTTTATATTGTAAGAAAATAATGTAGTATCCTTTCTCGTATCGGTAAACACGTAGCAGACTGTATAATACGCAAAGGAGTAATTTTTGTATTGTGCAGGGGAGAAGTCCAATATTTGAAAGAGCATTTAAATATATATGTTCGACGTCTGTCAATATTCTCCATGTTATTCTGACTTCTTTTTCATGGAAGTTATCAGTTACATAACGAAGATCACCAGGTGTCTCTTAGATCCTTGTGAACTCGTGAGAAGGCAAACGTTCATATTGCTATCCAGATTATTGCAGGTACTTTTTATGAATCAACTGATTCTATTTTACAGTTTGTTTTCGTTTATCTCTTCTAAAAGAGGAAGGGGAATAATTGTATTATTTATTTGTTAAACATATTTTTTCTTTTATCTAGAGGGACTATGTGAAATGGAGAGGAGTGCTATTTCTTCGTTTCCTTTTGTCACTTGTTGACGAATCAGAAAAGATAAGACAGCTAGCGGATTTTCTCTTTGGAAATATTTTGAAAGGTAAGAATCTTCATCTTGATGGTTATATTTGCAGTTATATAATTCATGAATATGTTTGTCATTGGGCTTTAACTGTCGTTTTTCTATCAACAGTTAAGTCTCCACTCTTAGCATATAATAGTTTTGTTGAGGCTGTTTTTGTACTGAACGACTGTCATGCCCATAATGGACACCGTGAGTCCCATGAGTCACGAAAGGAAAGTCAAAGTTTTTCCATCAGGTAATGGAACCCCAAATTAGCAATTGGCAAGACAGCTATTTATTCAGATTATATATTCATATCAAGTCTGTATTGTTCTTTTTACAGAGGTACTGATGAAGAGTCAAGGTCCAAAAGGATGCATATTTATGTCTCTTTACTAAAACAAATGGCTCCCGAGCATCTTCTAGCAACCTTTGCAAAGTTATGTGCCGAAATTCTAGCTGCAGCTTCTGATGGTATGCTCAATATAGAAGATGCAACTGCACAGTCTGTTCTACAGGTATTAATATGTAGCAGCTATGGTCACCAGGCTGTCATTAATGCTCAGCATGTGTGTGTGTAAGCTCTTGGTAATTCAAATATATTGGAATATGAAGGAAGAAAGCAGTGCCTTTACTATTGTCTTATTTCATGTGTAATTTGAGTTCTAATTTTAACATTAATTGTGGGATCAGGATGCTTTTCAAATTCTCGGCTGTAAAGAGATACGCATTCCTTCTACTCGGGCATCATCTGAGTCAGCAGATATAGAGGAAGAAGGAGACAGTGGATCTGCTGCTAGAGGAAAGGCTATAACTCAGGCAGTCAAGAAGGGCCTTATCCAAAACACAATCCCCATCTTCATAGAATTGAAACGGTTATTGGAAACCAAGAATAGTCCCCTCATAGGTTCTCTCATGGAGTGTCTCCGCATTATTCTAAAGGACTACAAGAATGAGATTGATGAGATATTGGTTGCTGATAAGCAGCTGCAGAAAGAGCTTATTTATGATATTCAGAAATATGAAGCAGCAAAAGCTAAAGCAACAGTTGCTGAAGCTGTGGTTGGAGCCAAGCCAAAATCAGGTTCAAATCAATCACCTGATGTTTCTAAGAACCTGACCAAGACACAAGGACAAACAGTTGGACAAAGTGCGTCAAGTGAAGAGCTTCCAAGTGATTCAAGAGTCGCTTCAGCAATTGCAGATGCTGCAGCTGCAGCAACAGCTCGTTCGGTGCTCAGGGAAATAAACAAGGGGACGGGTACACCACCTCTTCGTTCGCGTAGTGTTCCTAAAGTCAAGTCTTGTACTGGTATGTTCAATTCCAAAGATAAGCGCATGGATGTCATACAATCTGTAAGGAAAAGACAGTCTTTCGATTCTGATGAAGAAAACTAACATAAACATTTATTCTGAATATTAGCACCCCAAAATCGCAGTTATATGCGACATTGGACCCTGAAAGACCGGTCTTTTCTGACGAGTATTTTAATGTAAATATGATGAGAACTTTTTAAGAGCTGTTCTGATAAAACCTGTAGGATTCGTCGAAAGTGTGTTCAGACCAGAAAAGAAATTCTCCATTTATTGTTATTGTTAAAATTTTGGCCTAAGTTCAATAGGGAGGTTGAATTGAACCCTTTTAAAATTTTTTCGCAAATTTGCTTTTCAATGTGAGAATACAAAATCTTTAAAGAAATTTAGAATGTAATCTGCAAAGGTTCAAACAATTTACAAATATGAAAGCCAATCAAACAGAATCAGTGCACTGCAGACAAATATGAAATCTGGAAAACCAGTATACTGAAAAACAGATTAAAATTTAGGAACAGACAGTGTACTGTTAAGCAGTTTTCTGGAAAGCAGTAAGTAGTTTAAAGAATTATGCAAGAGCTTTAAAGATTTAGATCAACTGCAAATTAATACAGACAAACTGATATTTGATACCAGAAAACGATTAGAAAAACACCAATTACAGAAAAACAATTTTTCTGGAAAACTGACTGATGAACAGTGAATGCAATAAATTGTAAACTGTATTTCAGAAGTAATTCAAGTTTATCTGTTGGAAAGACTTTATTTTCTAATTCAGAAACTGTTCAAAGATTATTA
>Ga0209489_108724_pt1 | contig 13463 bp, 11 predicted proteins | sample SiratrowhiteBW_FD_187527 | JGI IMG/M metagenome (GOLD analysis project Ga0209489, IMG submission 187527) | Root nodule microbial communities of legume samples collected from California, USA - Siratro white BW (SPAdes) (version 2) | ecosystem: Host-associated > Plants > Roots > Nodule | place... | reverse complement strand
AAAAAAATAAATATATATATATATATATATATATATATATATATATATATATATATATATATATATATATATATATATTTATAATGTTCCTGTTGAACCTTTTTACTAGATTATTTTGTTGAGGAGTCTCAACTATTGGATGCTTTATTATGTCATTCTTGTTAAATATCTTGTTAAACAACTTTAAACAAAATTTATAAAATCATTATTGAACCCTTTAACTATCTTAATAGCATGATTCTTCACCAAATTCTTTCTCCTTCTGAGATCCTCAAATATTGTCTTCAATATGCTCAGATAGACTCATAACTTCCTCCAATTGTTATCTATTATAAAAAAAAATAAAAAAATCACACCAGAATATAAGATAGTAAGAAATGAACCTCACATATCAATATTAAAGTAGTCAAAATTTTCCTTTGTTTTTTGTTATTCAACAAAAAATTTGACCTTACAAGTTTTTCCACATATGTATATTAACAAAATGTTAATTTATCAATTTTGTTACTGTTAAACAAATCTTACTTATGCAACTCAAGTAAGTTTTTCTCGTTTACATGTCCTAACCTTTTATTCTATATGTTTGTTTTAAACAAGACAACCTACTTAACAATAAACACGGAACTAAAAACTACAATACCTTTCAAAATATATAAACTATTTTTCTTTATAGTCTTTATGACGACCAATGTCTTTACTTTCAACATTTCCTTCTCGTCTTTGAATACATACTCCTTATTATAAAGCTCACAAAGAGATATCAAATTTTTTTTCAAATTAGATACATACCTAACTTCATAAAGTAGTTTTTCAATTCTTTTATGCAACCTAAACTTTAAAGTTCCTATAATTTATTTTATAGGACTTGTTATCTCTGAGAGAAACATTTTCTGGTTCAAGATTTACAAATTGAAACTACAAATGATTAGGAGTCATATAGATGAAAGTTCTATATTCACTCTATATCATCGTTATTACAAAACACTAATAGAACTTTTAATGATTGGTAATTGATTTCAACCAAAGCTACTTCATCAAACCCAAAAAGTTTGTCAAGTGGTTAACCTTCTTTTACTTATTAGAATAGAACAATCTTGTATGACTTTTTTTTTTTTTCTTACAATAACATATTCAAAACATTGTCTTTGTTATTTATTAATTTACACCTAGACCTTCTTCTCTTGTGCTTGTCCTGATTCTTATACGTTCTTTCCCTTATTATCAAACAATCTTTCCCTTACTATCAAACAATCTATATCCAAAAGACTTCACCTTAAACTTCTCATTCAGTTCTTTTAAATTAAGAGTAGCTTGAAATTCTTAAAGAGATGACATCTCTTTTCTGTACAATAAGGTTTCCATATAATTAGGGGAACGTTTGTCTCGTATAAAAAAATTCAATAAAGACTTCTATATAAAGACTTCTACATAAACAAGTTTTAAAGTTTTGTCCATAGTCCCACATTAACTTTCTCCTTTAACACTTGGCTCAACACATTATTACTAAGACTAAGGATTGTAAGCCTTTTGCAACCATATTTGCTTATCCTTTTCAAATATGATAGAATCAATCTTGGATTCTAACAACTGTAATTTGAAGACATTAACTGCAGTGAACTTTTCAACTTCATAATTCACAAAAGACATAATTAAATTTAAGTTTCACTGTGCACCAGTTTGTCACATAGATTTCTATCAAATCCGCTAAACACGAGAAAGTCCAAACAAAAAATATCACAATAAACAAAAGAAAAATAAAACAAAACAAGTAAGAGAAAAAAGAATTAACAAACAAAAGAAGAAAGAGAAAAAAGAATTAACAAGAAGTTAATGTAGTTCTACTAAATTATTAACAAATTTTAATCTATATCTACGAGCAAATTCACTATAAAAACAAATTCTTTTGCTCAAACATCAGATAACGATTTTTAAATATTAGAACTCGAACCTGTGTATAAAGGAAAGAGTTAGTGAAGCATGACACTAATCACTCAAATAGAATGGCATATGGTACACATTTTTCAGACTAAGACAATTACTTAAAAGATAAATAATCTATAAGGCAATAGACGCTTATGGTTGGCATTAGAGAATCAAAACCAAACGATCTTCACGGGCAAGTGCATAAGACGCTTTTGAACCAAATAATATACTAAATAGAAACTAGACAACTTTTAATAGACTTGTGAACCAAACTTCACAAATAATAAACACATAATGAAAAAAAATATGAGAACCATACCAATAGAAAGTTCAACTCTATCAACTGATAATATTTCTTCTACAAAAATGCACAGACTAAAGAAAACACGGATGATATGCAAATGGTGGATAAGGGAATCCCGTATTTTCCTCTGCTAAACAACCCTTTCAAATAAGGCCAGTAGCATACTACCAGATATGTACTAAAAGTGAACTCCCCTAGTCCACACACATTGCCTATAGGAGTTGGTTGCAGCCCCAAAAACTTCATCAACATGGCTGTCAAATGCACCAACAAAATGGTCGTGCCTACCACAAAAACTGGAGACTCGTCGAAAGTGAACCTTCCAGCATCTGCATTGTTTCCATCAGCACCAGAAGTTGTGTGTTCCTTCTCTGTTATTTCAAACACAGTATCTGAAATTCCTGATAGCTTAAGCATAGCACTCAAAAATCCAATAAACCATGCAGTTGTGGTTCTCATTACACACATTCTTTGATTGTTCCACCAATGTGTTATGGACAACCCAATTGCAAGGTACTCTAATAGAGTATGTATATTGTAAATCACAAAAAGAGAAATTGCAATCCAAAGGCCAAGTCCCTGGAACAAAAAGAAAATTATAAGAATCTGTTGTATTGTCTAGCGTAGCATATAGTATAAACTTGCCATTAAAATTGGATTGGAATTTGAATCACACCTGAGGAAAGATAGTGGTGTTGGCAATCATGCAATATGCAATCAGAGCAACATAGCAGACTAGGAATGCAGCACGCAAGCCCCAGTTTGTAAGCCAAAAATAAGACAAGCCTGCCCTGAATTGGATCTTGCCAAAGAGCATGCCCATAAGAGGAGAATGCTTTCCAAAAAAGACTACAGTAAGGCCTGAGCCCCATCTCTTTTGTTGTATCATTGTAGAGAGTAATCCTCCAGGAGCACATCCTGTGAAGGCAATTGGATCTGGGGTACAGCACTCTGATCTCCAACCTTTTCTTTGAATATTCAACCCTGTTGGTACATCTTCTGAGATTGATCCATACAACCACCCCAACTAGAGTTTCCAAAATTGTCAAAGCTAATTAACAAAACTTCATTTTTGAAAAAAATGGTTTACTATTGTCTAAAGAAAGTATATATTTTTTTTCTGTTCTATACCTGTTTACCCCAGAAAGTGCCACATTCATAGTCACAATTAGCAACTTGGGTTGTTGCCTCAAGAAAGTTGGAAGGAGTAATATCATTAGCTGAATATGCACTCCCTCCCAAAACATGGGCTGCTGATTTGATGAACTCTTTTGAGCTTCCAAATTGTTGTATTAATATATTTTCTTCTAATTTTCCTGCAGAAGATACAAAACAATAAACTTGTGTTGGGTCCACTATTTAGGAATCAACAACCAAACTATCCTTGTATTCAACAACTCCATGAATTATTGCTGTATATTATTTTGATTGTTTATGTTAATGTTTTGAAAATTGAACAACCAAATTTCTTATTTATTTTACATACCTTTTATCCCGGTTTCAATTTCATGAGGATAAAGACCGTAAATACTGCTTCTTCTATGAAAGGTGTTTGTTCCTCCATAGAAAGGCCCTTGAAGTCCAGCCATGCCTCGTATTATGTACTACATTACATATTAAACAAGAAAACGTTGGTTCACAAAGATCCTTATTTGATAAAATTTTACTTGAGAAGAGAAAGCTCAGAGCTTCATTTAAAACTGAGAAAAACACCTCAAATGCAGCCACCCACTGATTTCCAAAAGGGTCGTCTTTTATCCCATCGTAGAATTGCTGGAAACATTGAACGAAAGCAACTTCTTTCCCTTTTTGTGAATCCATCAAAATGCACAGAGCGTGTAGAACAATCTTGGGATTGTTCACAACCATGTCACAGTCTACGTTCAACATAAAGGGAGCATTGCCCATCAATCCAGAGACTCTTGTCTGCACTTATCATTTATTAATTCAAATTAAATTTATGGTTAACTTGAAAGAATCAGAATCAAGATTCCATGAAATCAGTTAACAAAATTACCAAGACATTCATAGCTCCGGCTTTGTAATTGTGATGGTACTGTGGTCTCTTCTCTCTGGATACATAGATTAAGGAAGGCAACCCATCAAAAAGACCTTCCTTGTTTTCTAATATAACCTGTTCATACGTAATGTAATAAGTGCTTTCTTGTTCTTTAGACGTGAAAGTACCAAACTTCGACAGGAACAGATGTTAGAAAGATGTATGTAAAATTTTGCTGTTTGAACGAACCATGTTTGTATGATGGAAGATTTACTTTTTCATCTTCTAAATTGACTGTCTATAAGTTTCGCAAGAAATAGATAGAAAAGAAGTAAAATGGGTAATCTAAATAGGAAAGAATATAAATGGCAATGTAAATAGATTTATGAGATAACACTTCTGACATGTTCGTAGTCAAAATAGTTCGTGGAAATATTTCTACTCAAGCTTTTTCAGTTTCTTATAACAATTATTATCAAGATATTATCAATTTCTATGTAATCTCAACCCATTAAGAATCATGATATTTCTGTCACCTTAATTATGCTTGGATGATTTCTTTGTTCTGTATTTGAGAAAACGGCAAATTCTCCATCGAGTTTGAATGGATTTGTTTTGTGAGTCACCTCTTCAATTTTTTGGCTTAGATTGTCGTACATCTCCTGCAAAATAAAAAAGACAAATAACTCTTTAGTTCATTGTCAGAGTATTTGGAAGTTCAAACATATTATACATCTCCTAATTTAATGCAGGGAAAGGATGTTGTATTTACCTTCATTTGTAACCATTCTTGTTTGAATTCAAGTGAGTCTTCATTTTTGTTTATGGTAACATCAGAGAAGTATCTGAAGGGTGCTCTCGCTTGTACGTTATGCTTCTTACAGAAAGGAATCCAAAGCTTAACAAATTTGGAGGCTTCCACAAGAGCATAGAAAGTAAGAGGGGAACAGCCATCATCAGAAACATAGCAAGCTAGCTTGTTAGTAGGATAATCAAGGGCTAGAAGAGATAAAACAGTGTTGACTGTGATGATGGGGGATTCAAGTACAGGGTCTGCTGTTGTAACAAGCAAGTCCACCGGTGGAAGCTCTTGAACCCTATTGAGATTAAAAAAAATTAATGTACAAGTTCATGTATAATAATCAGATGAATGCCACTAAAAACCAAGACTATGTATTTAGCAAGTAGCAACTTTTGGAAGTACTAGCAGAAGGGAGAAAATTCATTGGAACAGGAAACCAGAATCAAAACAGAAAGCACCAATTGCTTTATGTTGTTATATACCTTTGCAAGAGACGATCTGGGTGAGTTATGGTCACTGCAGGACTCCACTTGGCGTTGAGTATGACAATCCAAGTGAAGGTGAACCAGGATTCGCATATGAAAGCAAGCAAGCATGGGAAAGTGAAGCTGTTGGATGAGAAAAGTCGGTTACTAAGAAGCAGGAGGAGGAGGAATAAGATCAAGGTGTCTATGACTCTTTGAAACGTGCGTTTGAGCCAAACTTTTTCGTAGAGAGGAAGATCATGTTCTTGGTTGGCCATTGGACAGACTGTAAGAGACAAGAACTACTGCACTGTTACTTGTTGGTTTGAGATTCCTCAGAGAGTGATCAATTATCTGCAGACTGGGAAAGTTGTGTAACCTGTGGTGTTGAGAGTATCTGAAATTTATTATTAAAATATAATACAATGTTTTACTAAGAAATAGTTTATCAGGGAAATTTTTGTCGGGTATAAATCATGGATTGACTGTGTCAGTCTTATATAATATTATCTAATAATAATACAAGTTGCATCTTTCTTGGAGTATTTGGTTACTGTCATTGAGTTACTTAGTTGTCTCTTACCTCAACTGGTTATGTACAATGAAAGATGTTGCATTGCTTCTGCATGATTTATTTGCAGATTGGGTCATCAAAAACTTAGAATACCCGTGACTGACAAAAAAATAACCTTTATTTATGAATATTTAACTCAGAGGTTGTGTTACCATAAGTTCAGTATCAGTAAGGGACAATTTACTCAACACGTGGGATTATTCTTCTGGACCTATTAATATATTTGTTCTTTTTCTTAATGTTGTCTGACAAAATGTTTGTAAGGATTTATGAAAAAAAGAAAATTTAAAAGTTAAAATTAGTTTACATATAAATTAATTTATAGAAATTATTTTATACTTTTCAAAAAAAGTTAATTTAGATATAGTCAAAATTATTAGTATTTTCTGTTGTTGGAGTTAATATAATCTTTTAAATAAAAAAAAGATAATTATTTTTGTTATTGCCTCTAAAGTGAGGTAGTGTCAAAGTATATATTAAAAAAAGTAATTATAAAGAAAAAGATGGTATTAAGTCTATTTAATTTGATAAAAAAATAGTTGGTTGCGATACACACATAATTCTTAAAAGAGGTATCTAAAGGAGGAATCAATAATATTAATAACATAACATTGTAAGATTTTTAGAGACAACAGAGAGAGGAGTTTTAAAAGAATACATCTTTACATGCAACTCTTCATTCATTCCAATTTGTTTTTCCATTAGAAGCTCTTCCTTTTTATAGAAAATATTTTACATAGACTTAATCTTATCGTAATTTATATATATAAAAAAGAGTATACTTTGACATGTCATATTTTTATGTCTTATCTTAGCATATTTATAAAGATTTTATCCTTATCTATATGCTTCAAAAATTATACTTTTGACACATCATACTAACAGGTAATCTTATCATAATTTATCTCAAATATTATAATTTTAACATGTCACACATTAACACACTTTATCTTATATAAGAAATCTTCATATTGAGTTATTTCTACACTATACTTTAATTATACGTTAGAGTTTATTTTATGTTTCAGTTCAATCCGACATGGTGGAGTTAGAACAATTGAACCGATAAGTTGGGACTTTGACATGTTACAGGTAAAGGATCATTATAAAAGAACGTTTTTCTATGAACTTCTCTTCCATTAATTGTTCATTATAATCATATATTAAATCTTGTATCTTTTGGAATAATAAGCATAAGGCTGGAGTGTGTAACTTTCGTCTAGAGGATAGTTCTCAAAATTTCTAAAAATAAACTCCATTTATAGACTAAACTTGTCTAGTAGGATTTTGAAGATGTTGTCAATGAATGATGATGATAAAAACTAACTAATGAAGCTTATTATATAGAATTTTTTCCTTTTTTTTCTTTAAGAGAGAGAATTTTCCTCAACTCTTCTCGTGACCAGAATTATCATAAAAAATCATCTTAACAAAGTCTAGATTAAGTATTCTTTCTTTATTGGATTACTTATAATCTCATAAATAATTTTTAGTAATGGTAATAAAGTAGTGAACAATTTTACCAAATTGTCCGTAAGTTAGTTTGACATGAATCCTATCCTATTTCACAAAATAGTTGAAATATCCTTTGTACTTTATCATAACAAATATCACTAGTTTGTAACTCTTCTTCAACAATCACAAATTAATTCCTCCCATCATACTTTAAATCATGTCAACACCTTATATGATAATTCTACTAATAATATAATTTTAGGTAAAAATGTAAAATCCATAACCTGATATTAAACATAGGGACTAATTCCATTTCCTTTAATAAAGATTGATTCTCCTTAATCACAAATATTCTTGAGATTTAAATATTACCTAATGGCAACATACTGTTACCTTAATCAATCTTATTGGAACCAATAAAATTTTTAAGTTTCTTCAATTAAATAATATACTATACATTTATTTCTTCTTTAACAATCTTATTTCTATTTCAAGATTGACATAGACAAAAAAAAATAGATTTTTTATTACATTATAAACAGGTCATTAATGCTCTCATCTTTTTCAAAACAAATTTGAAAAGTACATCAAAATGAGAAAAAAAACCACAAATTTGTGTACAATTTTTTGATAATTTATTATCACACATACAATTTAATAGAACATCAACTCCTTCCTTGAAAGTGCGAGTTGTCATTGTTAACCTTAGTTGTATGATACTGGAGTGATTATGTACCATGAAGGATGTTGCATTGCTTCTTAATGGTTAGAATAAAAGATATTTCTTAAAATAGCATTTTCCTTTCCTTTTGTGACAATGATGGTTCAAAAGTTGCACCAATAATTATGATTGAATAGACTTTTTCTTTTAATTCTTATAAGACTGATAATATTGTGATTGCTACACTGAGGTGTAATAATAATAATAATAATTTATAATCTTGAACAATTAATAGTAAATATTGAGTTTTGTAATTTTTTTCTTTAGTTTTTTTTTTATCATTTCTTTTACTTTTTATACCCTTAACAAACTTTTTTATTTTTCAAGATCAACATGAAATTGTTTCTAATAAACCGTCATAGTGAAAAGTTGAAAATATTAAGTTAAAAATATTTTTATAGTATAATTATAACAATTAATAAAAAATATATTGTTTTTATAATTATTTTTTGTCTACATATTTTATTATAATTTTGCTCTTTACTGTAAAAGATTTTTTCAAAAATTAAGAAAACAAAAGAAGAGATATTTGACAATAAATTTGAAATTCATGATATAATATGGTTGGTGTAGAAGCTGAAGAAGTGTTGTCACCTTTCAATCAGCAATAACTAACAGACAACAAGACCTCAATATAAAACAATGGCCACTGAAAATTCAAGTCATAAACAAACAAAAGTTACTACTTTCTACAAAAGTGCACAAAGACAAAAGCCAAAATCGCTGACTTGCATATGGTGAACACTGGAATCCCATATTTTCCTCTCCCAAACACCCCTTTCAAATATGGTAAGTAACAAGCTATGATATATGTGCTAGAAATGAACTCCCCTATTCCACAACCATTTCCACTATGAGTTGGTTGCAACCCCAAAAACTTTATCAACATGGCTGCCAATTGCACAAACAAAATGGTCGTGCCTACCACAAAAACTGGAGACTCATTGAACGTGAACCTTCCAGCATCTGCACTTTTTCCATCAGCATTAGAACCTGAGTGTTCCTTCTCAGTTATTTCAAAGACAGTGTCAGATATCCCTGCCAGCTTAAGCATGGCACTCAAAAATCCAATAAACCATGCAGTTGTGGTTGTTATTACGCTCATTCTCTGATTATTCCACCAATTTTGAATAGACAACCCAATTTTAAGGTACTCTAAAAGAGTGTGTACGTTGTAAATCACCAAAAGAGCAATTGGAATCCACAGACCAGGTCCCTGGAATAAAAGAATGATTATATGTGTAAGGAACTATGAATCCTTTATAGAGTGAATAGTATATTAGTATAACATTGCCAATGAAATTTGATCTAAGATCTGACCTTTGGAAAGATATTGGTATTGGTGATTATACAATATGCTGGTAGGACTGCATAACAAACTTCAAACACACCACGCATGCCCCAATTGGTTAGCCAAAAATAAGATAAACCAGTCCTGAATTGGATCTTACCAAAGAGCATTCCCATAACAGGAGAATGCTTTCCAAAGAAGACTACAGTGAGGCCTGATGCCCATCTCTTTTGTTGCACCATTGTAGAGAGTACTCCTCCTGGAGCACACCCTGTGAAGGCAATTGGATCTGGGGTGCAACCCTCTGATCTCCAACCTCTTCTTTTAATATTCAACCCTGTTGGTACATCTTCTGAGATTGATCCATAAACCCAGCCAATCTAAAGTTCCAAAAAGCTAGTTAACACAATTCAAGTTTTGCAAAGATAAAAAGGTTTGAAAAGTGATTTTGTTTAGTTTGTGTACCTCTTGACCCCAGCAAGTACCACCTTCATACTCACATCCAGTAACTTGAATTGCTGCCTCAATAAGATCTGAAGGACTAGTATCATTAGGAAAGTTTGTTTTCCAATCCAAAGCATGATCTGCTGATTTTACAAACTCCTTTGAACTTCCAAATTGTTGTATTAGCAATTTCTTTTCACCTAATTTTCCTGTGAAAGATATAAAAATAAATAAATAAATCATATATATGAGAATCAACTATTAATAAGCACAATGTAATTTAACTTTTTATGCAGAGTATATTGGAAAATTTGGATGATGAAAAAGTATGATGCATGAGAGAATATTTATGAGAGGGAAAGACCTTTTCTGCCAATTTCGATTTCATCAGGATAAAGACCGTACATAACATTTCTTCTATGGAATGCGTTAGTTCCTGCATAGTAAGGTCCTTGCAGTCCAGCCATGCCCCGTATTATGTACTACATTAGTATTAAACAAGAAAATGTAGGTTCACAAAGATCCTTATTTGATAAAATTTACTTGAGAAGAGAAAGGTTAGAGCTTCATTTAAAACTGAGAAAAACACCTCAAATGCAGTCACCCACTGATTTCCAAAAGGGTCGTCTTTTATCCCATCGTAGAATTGCTGGAAACATTGAACAAAAGCAACTTCCTTTCCACTCTTGGAATCCATCAAAATGCACAAAGCATGCAGAACAATTTTGGGATTGTTCACAACCATATCACAGTCTACGTTCAACATAAAGGGGGCATTGCTCATCAATCCAGAGACTCTTGTCTGATCACAATAAGAATGATGAGAAGATTGATTAAAAATTAATTGAGTTTGGTAATTAACTTTAACTTGTAACATTAGAATCAGAGCTCCACGGACTCAATGTCAGTTAAAAAAAACTTACCAACACATTCATAGCTCCAGCTTTGTAATTATGTGTTTGATGTTGCTTCTTCTCTCTAGATACATATATTAAGTGAGGCAATCCATCAGAAAGATCATCCTTATTCTCCAATATAACCTGCACACATTGTAAATAAGTCTTTTTAGTCGCTTTCTCTTTCCTTTTTCATGAGCATAACTGTGGCACAAATTAGAATTTAAATGAACAGATAAAAATGTTCATATAAAAGTATATTTACAAATAATTTGATAGTGTATAGTTTTGGAAATAAAAGAAACGGAAGAGAAATATTTGATAAATGAAAGATGAAGAGTGTTACTGTATTAATTTAACATTTTATGATCCAATACAACTATAACACACATATTTATAGCATGTATTTCATCTGGTTAGATGTATGAATATATTTCACTGCTATGTGTTACCTTAATTATGGTTGGATGGTTTCTTCGGTCTGTATTAGAGAAAACTGCGAATTCTCCATCAAGTTGTAGTGGAATTTGTTTTCTGCTCACATCTTGAATTTGTCGGCTAAAAGTGTCATACATATCCTGCAATTACAAAACTTTGCGGCTCATGGTCAGAGGGACTTGGAAGGTCGAACTTATCTAGGATATGGATGTCTCATCATTCATTGAAGAGAAAAAACACTGTAGATACTTACCTTCATTTGTGACCATTCTTGCTTAAATTCTGGTGAGTGTTCACTGTTGGTGGTGGCACCACTGGAGAAGTATCTGAAGGGTGCTCTCAGTTGTATTTTGTACTTCTTACAGAAAGGTACCCAAAATTTAGCGAACTTGGAGGCTTCCACAAGAGCATAGAAGGTAAAAGGGGAACAACCATCATCAGAAACATAGCAAGCTAGCTTGTTGGTGGGATAATCAAGTGCTAGAAGAGACAACACAGTGTTGGCTGTGATGATGGGTGGTTCAAGCACAGGGTCTGCTGTTGCCACAAGCAAATCTACTCGTGGAAGCTCAGGTACCCTGTGAAGGGTAAAAATCATGCATATTTTTACGGTAGCATTAAGCAACAAGTTAAGCATTTTGCTATGAGTTTAGTTATTGTTAAGACTTGAACTTCATCATATACCTTTTCAAGAGGCGATCTGGGTGGGTTATGGTGAGTGCAGGACTCCACTTGGTGTTGAGAATGACAATCCAAGTGAAGGTGAACCAAAATTCGCATATGAAAGTAAGGAACCATGGGATAGTGAAGTTGTTGGATGAGAAAAGACGGAAACTAAGAAGCAAGAGAAGGAGGAGTAAAATGGAGGTGTCCATTACTCTTTGAAATGCGGGCTTGAGCCAAACTTTTTCATAGAGAGGAAGATCATGTTCTTGGTTGGCCATTGAGCAAATTGCAAGAGACTAGAGCAAGTTTTGCACTTTCAATTATTTTTCTCCTTTATGAGGGTACACTATTAGCACGTGGTGTCAGAGGAACTGAGCCATATTAGACTTGTCAAGCCTCAACGTTAATTGGCATAAATGTTAAAACTTCCACCGTGATCATGGCACACGAAAAGTAAAATAGAAAAATCAGCACTTGGAAAAAGAGAACTTTCGTGAATCTGGCTAATGGGGTAACAAAATTCCGATGAAAGATAGGAACTTTCACCAATCGAAAGCGAACTTTCACGTTCCAATTGTTGTGTTGTTGGAAGATTCTGCTCTAGGAATACCTCAGATTGTGACATTTGTAATATTGGAATAATATGAAGCTTGCAAGTTGGATGGATTTGTCAGTTTATTATTCACTCTAATCTGATAAATACTCCTATTTTCATGTTGTATTATTAAAAAATAAGCTATAGAAAGCGAAGAAATTCACGAAAAGATTTATTCATTGAATATATATATATAACACGTGAAATATAAGTAGATAGGGATGAAAAAAGAAGAAAATAAAATATGTAAAGAAATTGGTACGTATCACATTTTTTTTAATGTAAAAATGGAAGTTAAAACCAAACTCATGGATGGATAATCATGGATGATGCATCCTCTTGCAGAGGAAGAGCAGTTAAATGGAGAATTACATAATGCTGTCTTCACCGGTTAAGCCTAACCAAATTGATTGAAATTCATCCATGAATAGAAAGTGATGTTATTCAAATTAATTATCACCTTTCATTCAGTCATAGCTAACAGACAATAGCAGAAAATAATGCAAAGCAAATGAGAATATCTAAGTCATCGTCAGCTGATAACTTAAGGTGCACAAAGTCAAATGCTCCCGACTTGCAAAGGTTTCTTTTATTAAAGGTGTAATTTAAAAAAAAAATTGTGAAATAGATAAAATTTTAAAAAATTATACAAATAGACAAGTCATATTTTTAAATACATGACTTCAAGGTGTAATTATGCTTTCAAAACACAACTTTTTTTAATGAAGTCATACGACTTCATTTTTCAAAAAAGAAAAATTATAATTAATTTGAGATAAACATTTTTTTAATTTTAATTTCTTTTAATTATTTGATTAATAAATTAAAATTTTAATATTAAAGTATTATTATATTTTTCAAAATGTTCATATATATATATATATATATATA
>Ga0209489_108722_pt1 | contig 13469 bp, 10 predicted proteins | sample SiratrowhiteBW_FD_187527 | JGI IMG/M metagenome (GOLD analysis project Ga0209489, IMG submission 187527) | Root nodule microbial communities of legume samples collected from California, USA - Siratro white BW (SPAdes) (version 2) | ecosystem: Host-associated > Plants > Roots > Nodule | place... | reverse complement strand
TAAAAGTAAAATAAAAAAAAAAAATATAGAAATTATCCCCTTTAGAAATGAAGTCTTCTTTTTTTTTATTTTCCCAAAGGATATAGTTTAATACAATCACAAGATCACTTTTCAGAGTAGGTATTTTATATTCTGATAACACTATATTATAAACAATTTAACTAAAATAACTTTTGCATCCTTCCACCTTTATTTAAGACAGTATTGACCACTCAAATTTCAAACCTTTTAATTTCACTCTTTGTTCAATAGTTTTGTATAATTAGTCATGAAAGATTGAAAATAAGCTATTCGTTAGCACCCTCTATTTTATGAGATATCAGGTTAGCTATTAGTGCTCTGTTTCCTAAATAATTTAGTTTCTTAACATAATATTGTATTTTTTACTTTGAGTATATATATTTTTTTAAATTGGTTTTAACTATTAATGTTGATTCTTCTAAGTGTAAAATAATTTTAGATATCCCTAATACATTTTTTTAACATAACAGTTGTTTTGTTTTTTATTATTTAGTGACATATCATGGTAATTACATGTATCGAAAAGGATTTAATGTATATCATTCCTCAACATCTCATATTATGTGACAGTACACGTTTTATCTTAACCAACACGTTATACTAGAATTGACAGAGGTAATTTTATATACTTAAAATAAGATTTTAATTTTATAAGATAATATATTTGAAGAAGAAATTTACTGAATACTCTCGAGTGGTGGGAAATTAAGAGGGTCCATCAACGGAAATGAGTGGTTTGAAGTGCAGATTGGGTCAAGGAAATGTCTAGTAATGAGCTTTAAATGAAGCTTGGTTAACATGTTTTTCCTTTATGACTAGTCAACAACAAATGAATATTGATCATACATTCATAATTTGAAACCTATTTAAGACACTTAGTTTATCCATGTACCTTGACATTATCATAACCACTCATTTGTTCATGGTAACTGATTACAGCTTTTGAATCACAGAGCTGAGGAGAGACTCAACACTTATTGGTTGTTTACTAGCCTTCAAGGAAAAAAATGTTCACCAACCTTAACTCAAGGCCTTCATTCAAAAAATAGCTTATTACTGTCATTTCCATTGGACTGCACCGAATCAAAGGCATAGCTTCACTTCAAACTTCACTCCTTTTCCTATTCTTACCATGGCAGCAGAAATGGTTACGGGTGCTCTTGTTTCTGCTTTCGTGGAGAGGACTATTGACACTTTGGCTTCCTGCTTTGTCGACATATTTCGTGCAACAAAACACAATAAGAAGCAACTCAGCCACTTGAAGATGAAGCTCCTAGCCATTGATGTTGTGGCTTCTGATGCAGAACAAAGGCAATTCACAGATCCACGTGTGAGAGCTTGGCTCCTTAGGGCCAAAGATGTTGTGTATGATGCAGAAGATCTCTTGGATGAAATAGATTATGAACTCCTCAAAAGCCAAGTGGAAGCTGAGTCTCAGACTGCTACTAACAAGGTGTGGAATTCCCTCCAATCTTCTTTTGTCAGTTCCTTTGAAAAAGATATTGAATCCAGGATGGGACAAGTCATTCAAGACTTAGAAGATCTTGCGATCCAAAGCAATTTTCTAGGTTTGAAAACGGTTAATGGTGTCGGGGCTGGAACAGCATCGGGTAGTAAATTAACATATACATCTCTGCCAAATGAAACTGTTATATATGGCAGAGATTATGACAGAATTTATCCTTAACTGGCTCACATCTGACACTCACAACCAACTATCTATACTATCTATTGTGGGCATGGGTGGGTTGGGTAAGACCTCCCTCGCCCAACATGTATTCAATGATCCAAGCATTGAAGGTAAATTTCATATTAAAGCTTGGGTCAGTGTTCCACAGGAATTTGATGTTCTTAATCTATCAAAAGCAGTTCTTGAAACGGTTACTGGTTTAACTGATCATAGTATACAACAGGAAGTAGTACAGAGAAGACTGAAAGAAAAATTTACGGGAATGAAATTTCTTCTCATTTTGGATGACGTTTGGAATGAAAGACAATCTAAATGGGAAGATATGCAGAAGCCCCTGGTTTTCGGAGGCCAAGGAAGTAGGATTCTTGTTACTACACGTAGTGAGAAGGTTGCTGTTACCATGCGATCAGAAAAACACCTCCTGAAGCCACTAAGAAAAGATTATTGCTGGGACTTGTTCGCGAAACATGCATTCCAAAGTGTCAATTCTCAACCAGATCCAGACTTCATGGAGATTGGTAAGAAGATAGTTGAAAAATGTAATGGGCTTCCTTTAGCCTTGAAAACAATGGGAAGTCTATTACACAATAAATCATCGATTTGGGAATGGGAAAGCATTATGAAGAGTGAGATATGGGATTTTTCAGAAAATGAAAGTGATGTTCTCCCTGCTTTAAGACTGAGTTATCACCACCTTCCTTCTCATTTGAAGAAATGCTTTTCTTTTTGTGCCTTGTTTCCCAAAGGTTATAAGTTTGACAAGCAGTGTTTAATTCAACTGTGGATGGCTGAAAATTTTGTAGAAAGCCCTTTACAGAAAAGGAGTTCTAAAGAAGTTGGTGAACAATATTTCAATGATCTGTTATCTTGGTCCTTCTTTCAACAATCAGGGAACGAAGAGAAAAACTTTTTTATCATGCACGACCTTCTGAATGATTTGGCAAAATACGTTTGTGAGGATATCTGCATCAGGTTTGGAGTTGATGAACCAAAAGGTATACCCAAAACAATTCGTAATTTTTCATTTTCAACTACTCATGATGGATATTTTGATGGATTTGGAAATTTGAATAATACTCAAAAGTTGCATACGTTTATACGAACAGATTGGAAAATGAATTGGTCTTGGTCTTGGTCTTGCAAGATGTTGATAAAAGACTTGTTCTCCAAATTTAAGTTCATACGCGTCTTATCTTTGTCTCAGTGTCGTAATCTTACAGAGGTGCCTAAATCTATAGGAAATCTTAAGCATCTTCGTTCATTAGATCTCTCTTATACTGACATAGAAAAACTACCTGATTCAATAAGTCTACTCTACAAGTTGCAAATATTGAAGCTAAACAATTGTCGAAGATTAAAGGAGCTTCCCTCATGTTTACATCAACTCGACAATTTGTGTTTCCTTGAGTTTATGAATACTGGAGTGAAAAATGTGCCAGCACATTTGGGAAAGCTCAAGAATCTCCAAGTATTGATGAGTTCTTTTTGTGTTGAGAAAAGTAACGAATTCGGTATTCAGCAATTAGGAGAACTCAATTTCAATGGAAGTCTAACAATTAGTGAGCTGCAGAATATTGAAAATCCCTCTTATGCATTACAAGCAGATTTGAAGAACAAATCACACCTTGTTGAACTAAAGTTAGAATGGAAATTCATGGGCAGCTCATCTGTTGATCCAACAAAAGCTGGGGGTGTAATTGAGAATCTAAGACCTTCAAAATACTTGAAAAAGTTGTCAATAAGGAACTATGTTGGTAAACAATTTCCAAATTGGTTACTCAATAATTCATTACCGAATTTGGTGTCCTTAGTGTTGTGCAAATGTAAATCTTGCCAAAGTTTTCCTCCCCTTGGTCTTTTGCCATTTCTCAAGGTCTTGAAGATTATAAAACTTGATGGCATAGTGAGTATTGATGCTGATTTTCATGGAAACAGATCTTCCTCATTTAAATCCCTTGAAACATTGTATTTCTCCAATATGAAACAATGGGAAAAATGGGAATGTAATGCTGTGACAGGTGCTTTTCCACGTCTACAACATCTTTCTATAAGTTCTTGTCCCAACCTGAAAAAACACCTGCCAGACCAACTTTTTCCTTTGAAAACACTATACATTGTAAACTGCCAACAACTCGAGGCTTTCGCTCCCAAGGCTCTAGATTTACAACTACATTACTGTGGAAAGCTGCACGTGGACTGCGCTACAATGAAAAGCCTCACAATGGAAGCATCATTGGTGAAAATTGTTGGGTCCGACACTCTTGAACACTTGCACATTTATTCACCCTTGGAGGCAATCACTGATGACTGTGTCTCTCTAAGAACCTTTCCACTGGATTTCTTCCCAACACTCAGGACCCTTTATCTCAGTGGGTTTGGTAATCTACAGAGGATTTCACAGTGTCTCGTCCATAATCATCTGAAGTATCTGACAATCAAAGATTGCCCTAAATTTGAATCATTGCCTAGAAGCATGCATATGCTGCTTCCATCTCTCACGGGACTACACATAGAAGACTGTCCATGCCTTGAGTCGTTCCCTGATGGAAGTTTGCCATCGAATTTGGTGTATTTGAGAATCAGTAAGTGCTCTTCTAGACTTGTTGGCTCACTGAAAGGAGCTTTCAGAGGCAGTCCTTCTTTGAAAAGCTTGCGGATTGAATCAGTGGATGCAGAATCTTTTCCTGATGAAGGCTTGCTTCCACTCTCTCTTACTTCTCTAATGATTCATGATTGTCCAAATCTAGAAAAACTGGACTACAAGGGTCTCTATCAACTCTCATTTCTCAAAATACTGACACTTTGTGACTGCCCCAACCTCCAAAGCTTACCAGAGGAGGATCTTCCCAAATCAATCTCAGATTTTGAAATAGACAATTGTCCCCTGTTGAAACAGCGTTGCCAGAAAGAAGGAGGCCAAGACTGGGAAAAGATTGCGCACATTGAAGCCCTGTGTATATGGTAGTGATTTTTTTTTTTTTTTCAATATTGCCGCATTTGCTTAGTTTGTTTTTTCCCAAATTTGTTAGTATAATACCAAGCTACATCCATCTTACGTTGATATACAACAATATAGCTGCTGCATTACAGTTTGCTATAATCTAATTACATATATGGAATGAGATGCAGTTATGTTGGGTTCGCAAAAACAAAATAATGAAAAGAACAATAACGAAAGAAAGACAGTACTGTATTACAATAGAAACTTCTATACGTAGAGGCACGTCTAATGCGTTGTACGATAAAAAGTATAACATATCTTTATATAAAAAAATAGAGGATAAGAAAATTTTGTTAAAAGAACACAGTTTATTAAAATACAAGGGGTAGATGGTAAACAATCAAACTAAACTTGCACCAGATATTCTCTAGTATATGATCTTTTTGTACTCTTTCACGAGACTATCATAATTTAGAGCCCATAGATAACAAGTTATGTTATGTCATATACAATATATACACGCAATGTCATGTCATTCGGGTTTATTTATTGAGTAGTTTGCTCCAAAATTGACCATTATTATTGATTGATTGGGAATCAAAGAGAAAAAATTATGGCCAGCAGCACTAAAGAAGAGCAAATATTCATAAAACACGTCATGATCACTCATTTTGTCAGAATATTAACCTGCACCGAGCCATTGCCACTAGCTGCACTTTCATTCATCTACTCCTCTCCCTTTCTGAATTCCTACCATGGCTGCAGAATTGGTTGGTGGTGCTCTTCTTTCTGCTTTCCTTCAGGTTGCATTTGTCAGGCTGGCTTCTCCTCAAGTTCTGGACTTCTTTCTGTGCAAGAAAGCAGTATCGATATGAAAGTTTTAACTGAGAAAAATGTAAATTTTGCAGAGGTGGTCGGTGAAGTGAAGGAAGCAGAGGAGCTCTTGTAATGGATTATGTTGATCTCAAGACAAAAATGAAGATGAATGATTTCTTGACTCAAGATAAAGAAGTTGTATGCAAAAGAAAAACTTGTAGAGAGCATCAAACAAACTTCAACTTTCATATATAAACATACGTGGACTTATAGTAACAAAAAGTTTTACAGAAGCAGTGTTTATGTTTAAAAACTTCAAGGCCTGTGTTGAAAAAGAAGTTGGTATATATATATATATATTACTTGTTTGGAAATAGAGAGAGGTGATGAATTCACTTCAAACATATAGGAGTAAGTTGCAAATCAAAGGCCCATAAATTGTTTGATCCAATATCCAGAAAAGTTGAGCCTACTTTATCCATTTTTTATCTGTGATCTTAATAATTTTCATGCAGTCAGTGTTGCATTTCATCGAACACCTGTAAGGCACCATCTTCAAGCACTGCATGGAGAATGGGGACAGTAGAGGCTAACACAAATAGCTAAACCCTGACCATTTGCTCCTTTAAATCAATACTGCAGATAATGTGTGCCCAATTCTCCATCAACGATTCCTTCGGAATTGGGAGACCAAAATCAACACATTACCAATTAACTGTTAAAAGGAATTATCAGAAGCAATAAGATACTGCATTGCAATACAGATTAGAAACTAAGTGTTAGCCATATCATTAGTAAAATACAATCATTAATTTAATTAGGGATATGTTTATATTCACGATTTCTTTCTTCTAAACACGGAGATTGACTCTTCATGCTTTTTGGCCCTGACATTCTTTATTCTTTATATAACTGTTCCCTTGTAAAAATTACTTTAAATATTGAATCAAATTCTTTCTATTTTATAGATCACGTGAGAGTGTTGTACTAAAAGCTTTTTTAAACTGTAAATTCTTGTTACACTTATTCTTTAGAAGTCTCTTAAAAAAGGGTCAGTTCACAATACTTTTTCCTTAATTTATTTATGTTATTTCCTTTACAACTTTTGCTCGTTTCTTCTTTGTATTTGAGTAATGTGAATTTGAACCCGTGAAATTTTATGTTTTTGTGACCTTCTTTTATTCTTTCACGGATCTTGAGTTCCTTGACATTTCTTAACTTAGTCAAAAGATCCTCTTATCGTTCTAAAGATCACATCAAAATGGTAAAGTATGATGATAACCTTTGTTAAGGAACCTAACTTTCATCAACTAGGACCAACTCATATAACCATAAATAAAATACCAAGAATCTTAAAGTAGCAACGGATTCCTTTAATGTGGGCCTTGGCAGGGAGTTTGGTATTCAACAGCTAGGAGAGCTCAACCTTGATGGAAGTCTATCAATTGGGAAGCTGCAGAATATTGAGAATTCCCTGGATGCATTAGAAGTGGATCTGAAGAATAAAAAACTCCTTGTGAATCTAACGTTGCGATGGAAAAGGAACAGGAAATCTATTGATTCAAAAAAAGAAGAGGAGGTAATTGAGAATCTGCAACCATCCAAAAACATAAAGCAGTTGTCAATATATAACTATGGTGGCAATCAATTTCCAAATTGGTTATTAGAAAATTCATTGTGGAATATGGTGTACTTAAGGTTGGAAAAATGTGAATCTTGCCAACGCTTGCCTCCCCTTGGAGTTTTGCCATTTCTCAAGGTCTTGGAGATTAGAAAACTTGATGGGATAGTGAGTATTGATGCTGATTTTCATGGAAATGACTCTTGTTCGTTTAAATCCCTAGAAATATTGAAGTTCTCCGATATGAGTCAATGGGAAGAGTGGGAGTGCCAAGCTGTGACAGGTGCTTTTCCATGTCTACGAAAGCTTTCCATAAAAGATTGTCCAAAGCTGAAAGGACACCTACCAGAGTTTGTTGCTTTAAAGGAACTAAAAGTTTTTCGCTAACAACAACTAGAAGCTTTGATGCGCAGTGCTCTAGAGATGATTTCACTGGATCACGCTCATACTCATCTCCGGGATCTGAGGATCACAGAGTGCCATAAATTAGAATCATTGCCTGAAAACATGCATATGCTGCTTCCATCTCTCACAAAGTTATCGATACTAAACTGTCCAAGACTTGAGTCATTACACGGAGGTTTGCCATCAAATCTGAAGGATCTGACAATCATTAAGTGCTCTAGATTTGTTGGCTCACTAAAAGGAGCTTTGGGAGACACTTCTTCTTTGAAAAGTTTATGGATTGAAGTGGATGTAGAATGTTTTCCAGATAAAAGGTTTACTTCCACTCTCTCTTACTTATCTGACCATCTCTCGTAGTCCAAATCTGGAGAAACTAGATTGTAAGGGTCTCTACCAACTCTCATCTCTCAAAAGATTGGTTCTTCGGGTTTGCCCCATCCTGCAACGCTTACCAGAGGAGGGTCTTCCCAAATCAATTTCATATCTTGAAATAATCGATTGTCCGTTGCTGAAACAGCGTTACCAGAAAGAAGGAGGCGAAGACTGGGAAAAGATTGCTCACATCCAATACGTGTATATAGAGTAGTGATGTTGTTTCTTTAATTGAATACTGGTACATTTGCTCGGTATACTAGTTTTGTTTTTATTTAGAATGTGTATCAACCACTTTCCTTTTTCGGTGGTAGTGTCATGGCTCATATCAATTCATTCCCTTTTCCTTTTCAAGAACCTTGTTTTACGGGTAGTTTTGTCAATTCGCTTGATGTGGGACATAGTTTTGTGATTGATACTCACATATTGAAATGAAAACTAGATTTTGAAAGGTAACACAGATTTGAATAAAAATGAGGAGATAAGACCTTGTGCATTTTTTGTAATTTGTAATAGGTACACAGTAAGATGAATCCACTATTACCTATTGTAACATCAGGTTAACTATAACAGTTACAAAAATGTTAGTCGATCATTAAAGAATAAAATATATAACTATTAAAATTGATCAATGGTTAGTGACGTACACCTATTCAATATAAAATACGTAATAAAATATATAAAAAAGGTTATGTAAGTTGACTTTATCGTAACCACTCATTCATTCATTGTTACTGACGTACACCTATTCAATATAAAACACGTAATAATTCTCAAAGACTTTTGCCTATTGGTTGATGATGACGAACCATAAAGGCTATTGTTTCCATTGCACTCCACCGAATCAAATGTGTTAGCTTCACTGTAGATTGATCATTTTCATTCATCCACTCGCTTTCCTATTCTTACCATGGCAGTAGAAATGGTCACCGGTGCTCTTGTTTCTACTTTCATCGAGAGGACTATTGACACCTTGGCTTCCCGTTTTGTGGACTTATTTCGTGGAAGAAAACACAATAAGAAGCGACTCAGCGACTTGAAGATGAAGCTACTAGCCATTGATGTTGTGGCTTTTGATGCAGAACAAAAGCAGTTCACATATCCACGTGTGAGAGATTGGCTTCTCAAAGCCAAAGATGTTGTGCTTGATGCAGAAGATCTCTTGGATGAAATAGATTATGAACTCTCCAAAAGTCAACTGGAAGCTGAGTCTCAGACTGCTACTAACAAGGTGTGGAATTCCCTCAAATCTACTTTTGTCAGTTTCTTTGAAAATGAAATTGAATCCAGGATGGAACAAGTCATTGAGGACCTAGAAGATCTTGCAACCCAAAGCGATTTTCTAGGTTTGAAAACGGCTAATGGTGTTGGGGCTGGATCAGCATCAGGTAGTAAATTAACATATACATCTCTGCCAAATGAAACTGTTATATATGGCAGAGATGATGATAAAGAATTTGTCCTTAAGTGGCTCACATCTGACACTCACAATCAACTATCTATACTTTCTATAGTCGGGATGGGTGGGTTGGGTAAGACCTCACTCGCCCAACATGTAATCAATGACCCAATAATTGAAGGTAAATTTGATATTAAAGCTTGGATCAGTGTTCCACAGGAATTTGATGTTCTCAATGTATCAAGAGCAATTCTTGACACAATTACTGGTTCAGCTGATCATAGTCTACCGCAGGAAGTGGTGCAGAGAAGACTGAAAGAAAACTTTATGAGAAAGAAATTTCTTCTTGTTTTGGATGACGTTTGGAACGAAAGACAATCTAAATGGGAAGATGTGCAGAAGCCCCTGGTTTTCGGAGGTCAAGGCAGTAGGATTCTTGTCACTACACGTAGTGAGAAGGTTGCTGTTACCATGCGATCAGAAAAGCATCTCCTGCAGGTGTTAAGAACAGATTATTGCTGGGATTTGTTTACAAAACATGCATTCCAAAGTGCTAATCCTCAACCAGATCCAGACTTCTTGAAGATTGGTAAGAAGATAGTTGAAAAGTGTAATGGACTTCCTTTAGCCTTGAAAACAATGGGAAGTCTATTACACAATAAATCATCCTTTTGGGAATGGGAAAGCATTATGAAAAGTGAGATATGGGATTTTTCAGAAAATGAAAGTGATGTTCTCCCTGCTTTAAGGCTGAGTTATCTCCACCTTCCTTCTCATCTTAAGAAATGCTATGCTCTTTGTGCGTTGTTTCCCAAAGGTTATAAGTTTGACAAGGAGTTTCTAATTCAACTGTGGATGGCTGAAAATTTTCTAGAAAGCCCTCTACAGAAAAATAGTCCTAAAGAAGTTGGTGAACAATATTTCAATGATCTATTATCTTGGTCCTTCTTTCAACAAACCGGCAACGAAGAGGAAAAGTGTTTTATCATGCATGACCTTCTTAATGATTTGGCAAAATATGTTTGTGAAGATAGCTGCATGAGGTTTGGAGTTGATGGACCAAAAGGTATACCCAAAACAACACGTCATTTTTCATTTTCAACCACTCGTGCTGAATATTTTCATGGGTTTGGGAGTTTGAATGATACTAAAAAGTTGCATACATTTATACCTACAGATTGGAAAACGAATTCGTTTTGGTGTAGGTCTTGGTCTTGCAAGATGTCGATAGAAGACTTGTTCTCCAAATTTAAGTTTATACGTGTCTTATCTTTGTTGAATTGTAAAAAACTTGAAGAGGTGCCTAAATCTGTAGGAAATCTTAAGCATCTCCGTTCATTAGATCTCTCTAATACTGACGTAGAAAACCTACCTGACTCAATAAGTTTACTCTACAAGTTGCAAATACTGAAGTTGAACAATTGTCGAAGATTAAAGGAACTTCCCTCATATTTGCATGAACTGGACAATTTGTGTTATCTTGAATTCATAAATACTGGAGTGAAAAATGTGCCCCCAGGTTTGGGAAAACTGAAGAATCTCCAAGTACGGATGAGTTCGTTTTACGTTGAGAAAAGTAAGAAATTCAGTATTCAGCAATTAGGAGAACTCAATATTCATGGAAGTCTCTCAATTGTGGAGCTGGACAATATTGAGAGTCCCTCCGATGCATTAGAAGCCGATTTGAAGAACAAACCACACCTTGTGGAGCTAGGGTTAGAATGGAATTTCATTGACAAATCCTCTGGTGATTCAAGAAAAGCTGGAGATGTAATTGAGAATCTTCGACCTTCAAAACAGTTGAAGAAGTTGTCAATATGGAACTATGTTGGTAAACAATTTCCAAATTGGTTACTCAATAATTCATTACCCAATCTGGTGTCGATAGCGTTCTACAATTGTAAATGTTGCCAACGTTTACCTCCGCTTGGTCTTTTACCATTTTTGAAGAAGTTGGTGATTTCAGGGTTTGGTGAGATATTGAGAATTGAAGCTGATTTTCATGGGAATAACTCTTGTTCATTTAAATCCCTTGAAACATTGGAGTTCTCCTTTATGAGTAAATGGGAAGAGTGGGAGTGCCGAGCTGTGACAGGTGCTTTTCCATGTCTACGAGAGCTTTCCATAAGATATTGTCCGAAGCTGAAAGGACACCTACCAGAGTTTGTTGCTTTAAAGAAACTAGAAGTTTCTCACTGCGAACAACTAGAAGCTTTGATGGTCTGTGCTCTAGAATTACGTCCACAAGAGCGTGGAAAGCTGCAGTTGGAATCGGGTACAATGAAAAGGGTGAGAATGGGTGAGCACAACATGGAATGCTTGCAAATTAATTCAACCCTGAAGTCAACCAGTGATGACTGTGTTTTCTAAGGACCTTTCCACTTGATTTCTTCCCAACGCTAAAGACGCTTGAGCTCAGTGGGTTTGTTAATCTAGAGATGATTCCACTGGATCACGCTCATACTCATCTCCACGATCTGAGGATCACAGAGTGCCTTAAATTAGAATCATTGCCTGCAAACATGCATATGATGCTTCCATCTCTCACGGAGCTACACATAGAAGACTGTCCAAGATTTGAGTCCTTCCCTGAAGGAGGTTTGCCATCAAATCTCAATGACATGAGACTCATGAGACTCAAGAATTGTTCTAGACTTCTTGGCTCACTGAAAGGAGCTTTGGGAGACACTTGTTCTTTGAAAAGTTTGTGGATTGGCAAAGTGGATGCAGAATGTTTTCCAGATGAAGGTTTGCTTCCACTCTCTCTTACTTCTCTGTACATCTTCGGTACTTCAAATCTAGAGAAACTGGACTACAAGGGTCTCTACCAACTATCTTCTCTCCAAGTACTGGTTATTTGTGACTGCCCCAACCTCCAAAGCTTACCGGAAGAGGGTCTTCCCAAATCAATTTCATTTCTTCATTTAAACAATTGTCCGTTGCTGAAACAGCGTTGCCAGAAAGAAGGAGGTGAAGACTGGGAAAAGATTACTCACATTCAAACCCTACTGATATGATAGTGATGTGATGAGAGAATGTAAAGGAAAAACACCGGAGAAAGATTAACAAGAATGAGATAAGAGACAACCCATAACATGATGTTTTGTTATTTGAATACTCGTACATTTATTCGATATACTAATTTTGTTTTTGTTTAGGATGTGTATCAACTACTTTCCTTTTTCTGTGGTGGTGCTAAGGCTCATATCAATTCATTCCCTTTTCCTTTTCAAGAACGTTGTTTTAGGGGGAGTAACTCCCATATAAAATCGAGGTAGTTTTGTCAATTCGCTTGGCGTGGGAGATAGTTTTGTGATTCGTACTCACATATTGAAATAAGATTTGAAAGCTAACACACATTTGAATAAAAATGAGGAGAGAAGATCGTGTTGCATTTTTTTGTAATTTGTAATGTGTGAATAGAAATTGATATAACTATTTTCATAATATAAAGTAATTATTAAAATATAATAAAAACAATTATAATAAAGTATGTATAAGAATAATAATTTGTTTTGTATTAATTGTTATAATTATATAATAAAAACTTTGTTAACTTTTATTCATAATTAAGAATGTATGGAAATTAAAATTTTTTTAATGAAAAGAAGAATGCAAAGGGTAAAAAGAGGTAAAAGAACATTTAAAAAAAAAATACTGTTAAAAAATCAATCCCTATTAATGGTTATGGAGTAACTTGAATAAGTTCGAATCTTCTCTTTATAAATAATTATGTTTAGAATATATTATAATATGCCAAATATATTTACACTTTCTAGATTTAAAGTATCCAATTAAGTTATGGAATATAAAATACAATAATTATAAGGCTTAGTTTTTTGTTTTCATTATATTATTTATTTTTTCTTCAATATTTAATAAATTATTTTCTTCGATCAAATACTTAATAAATTATAAATTTTACTTTACCTGCCTTAAAAATTATTTATTTATATAATTTTATATTATATCATTTCTTTTGATTAGTTTTGAAAAATTTTTAATACACCAAAAAATTTATTAAATATCAACTGATTAAGAGACTACAAATACTTACTACTATATTGCCTAGATCAGATACCATTTTACAAACTAAAAATTATGTCTCTAGTGTGTTTAACATATTCAATATAGTAACTAGGTATTTGTGATCTTGAAATGTTTAATGAATTTCATATTTTTATAATATATATATATATATATA
>Ga0209489_108720_pt1 | contig 13474 bp, 6 predicted proteins | sample SiratrowhiteBW_FD_187527 | JGI IMG/M metagenome (GOLD analysis project Ga0209489, IMG submission 187527) | Root nodule microbial communities of legume samples collected from California, USA - Siratro white BW (SPAdes) (version 2) | ecosystem: Host-associated > Plants > Roots > Nodule | place: USA... | reverse complement strand
ATATATATATATATATATATATATATATATATATATATATATATATATATATATATATATATATTAGTTTTTAATAATTTAGCGTGATTATAATCATTATAGTAAGAGACATAGCATATTCAATGATAAGCAAAAGGGTCTATAAAATACGATTGCTACTCAAAACAAAATATCCCTTTGTATAACGCCCTAAAAAGTCCCAAAAGACGGCATTATTTAATAATTCTGTCAAAATTTAGGTTAAATTATTATATTTATACCCTATTGTAATTTTATAAGTTTGAGCATAAAGTTAAGGTACAGTTAATAATTTATTAGGGAAACTTTAAATCAAGATTTAAAGATTTTATCCTATTAATTAATTTTTAAATCACACATGTCAATTTTAAATTTAGTTTTTTATTTGTTAAAATCTAACAAACTGATCTTTCGATGATTTTTCACCAGTTCAATTTTATTTCTATTAACAATGAATATATATGTTTATGCAACTATCTATTTTTATATAGAAAATGGATAGTTAGATCAACTTATCAGATTGAAAAGAGAATGTTTAAAATAAAATTGTTATAATAGCACTATTAGGTGAGTATTGCCACGAAGATAGAATTATGAAACATAACAATTAATTAAGTTGTTTTTGGTCAACATATAAATGACATACAAAATACATTTAAGTTAAGCTAAGTCTTTAATATACCACATTTATAAATTATTATAAATTCTAATTTATCGTGTATAAAATATTTTGCTCATTCTTGATAAATTTCAATGATTCAAGTATTATTTCATGTAAAAATTTAAAGTGTACTTATATCATTCAAAGTTAAATAACTACTATGTTCATTAGTTGATGTTGATTGTCCAGGATGATTTCAAAGACATTTTGTATGATTATGTACAATAAAACTAGACTCATTAATAAAAGTAATTCAAGAGAATTTAACATAAAAAAATTTATTCAATATAAGGACTCTTGGTGGTAAGTTATATATGTAAGTATGAAATATGTAAGATGTAATTATTTTCTTAATTGGTAATTGATATAAGGAAACACCACACAAATTTTTAGAATTTTCTGACAAGTGTAGGCATGTCAAGTAAGAGCCTAAATCTAAAAAAAAATTTCCTGAAAAATAGTAATAAAATAAAAAAAACTAATAGTAAACGGTGAAATTTTAGAAAATTTTGGAACCTCAATCTACTTCAGAATTGGCCATCGCGGTCCTTATCCTATTTCGAGCAACTTTTATTTTTAACGCATTTTAGTCTGAGCTCTCTATCAAAAGTTATGACCATTTAAAGTTTTTTGATCCTAAATTTTGAAAACTCAAAATCTATGATAATTTTATAAAATGTTAGGATTTCATTATCAAATATACACTAAAAGAATTTTCCACTAAAAATTTGGATAAAAAATAAATTTATACATTTTACAAAAACTGTTAGCATTTTGCAAAGAGAAGCGATAAGGGAAAAAGGTGGAATCAAGCAGCGTTCACGGTTCATGGTGGAGATAGCGGCCTACGATGGTGCACGATCGAAAAATGCAATCCAAGTAAAGTCGTTGCACAGAAGGAGACCTTCAACTTCAGCGGTGACGATGATGGTGTGTTAGATTGGAAAAGAAAACATTGTCAGTTGTGAGTCGTTACCAGACTTGGGGCGACAAAGGTGAGAACACTGATGAACATTGACAAAGAACAAAGTATGACTGTCAACGTAACCTTGTCCCTTCAAAGACAACCTACGACTGTCAACGTAAAAAGAAATTAAACAACACCAACATTGGAAATGCTAAATAAGACAAATATGAAAAGACAAACTAGCGACGAAGACAATGAAAATAATCTAAAGAAGTAGTAGCAAGCAAAACAACGAAAACTAGTGAACTACAACATGAACCAATGAATTACGACGCGAATCAGTGAAAATTGCTGAAAATGATTTGACTAGGATTATAAAACACACATATTACATCGGTTGTGATAACAATCGATGTAATAGCTACTATATTATGTCGGTTTTCTTAACAACAAATGTAATAAGTAGATTGCATTTTTAAAGTTTTTTAAAACATATATCATTATATTACATCAGTTGCCATAATAACCGATGTAATAAGTAACGCACCTAATAAGTTTTCAATTTTTTTTTTTCAAAGTAGTCTTGTTACACTACTTTTTACATCAATAGATTGATGTTGTATAATATTTTTCACATCGATTATATTTTAATCGATGTAATATATCTTTAAATAATTACAAAAATGTCATTATATTTTTTTTACAACGGTTTTTGTTCAATTGACATAGTCTCCTGTTGTAAAATTCCTAGGTGATTTAAACCATGTCACTTTGGATGTCATGTTCATAAATGGAACAATGCTGAAATTTAAAATTTCTAACTTTCACCATTTAATTTTTCAAGAAATTGATTTTTAAACATGCTTAAGATAATATTCAAATTTAGGATGTACATATGTATAATCACCCAAACCAACTTTAATTATTTTAGAATCCACTAAATCATATGGTTTATAAAGTACGTCAATTAATTTTTTAAATTCTCAAGTGACTCTCCTATGTAAAGATTATAATATTCTTAAAATTCATCTCTTATGTAAAGATTATAATATTCTTAAAATTCCTTCATTCCTTGATTAGTTGTGTCATAGATTAAGAGTCCATGAAATACTTTGATTCTTTCTTTTTAGTATTTCAAATTCTACTCCAATTTTACTTGTATAAATATTACAATCTAAAGAAAAAGTGAAGAAAAATCAAAATTATTCATCCACAAATAATTAAAAAATATATATTTGTCTTCAAGATTTGAAATGGAAGAAGAGATTGAACTTTTTCTCAACAATTTCATTAGAGTTCTTTGGAAATAATTCTTTTTCTTTTCTATTTCTTTTTATCAATATCTTTATATATAAAACTTATAGTTATTATACTAGATAAATTTTGTGATCATATAACTATTATTATTATTAATATTAAAAGTAATATTAATAATTTTATTATTAATAATGAAAGTAATATTAATAATAGTATTAATCATAATATTAATATTAATAATATTAATGATAATTATAATAATAATAATATAATAATAAACATTATAATATTTAATATTAATAATAATATTAAAAAATTTCTTGTAGTGATTTAATATAACTTGTTTTCATTCTTTAAAACATATCTTCACTATGAATGACATGGTTAGATGCATGTAGCTCCTTTAAGTACCTAGGTGATATAATTTCATCAATCTAATTACCTCATTAATGATCAAGTTTCAACTTCCCCATCCTAGTCATGGATATGATCAGTCAAGGTAAATATATTCCCTTTTACTTTTTTTCTTTTTATCATTTCTTTTGGATGCTTATTGAACCCTTTTTTCTTCCTATATAAATAAAAAGTTTTTCTTTCGTATAACATACTTGTGAGATTTTGTGTCTTTTTAGGAGTTTAATACTTGATAAATCGTTTAGTCGTGTAACACATCATATATATATATATATATATACTCCATTAATTGGAGATTCAGATTTCAGTATTTCCTAACATGACAAACCGAGGTCTATCTTGGACTTTTGTTTTATCATACAATGTTTTTTTTCACTCAACTTGCAAAACTCGTGTCTACTTAAAACAAAATTATCATAAGAAAAACAAGATCAGATTTCTCCTTCGTAATTACTTCATGTGTTCTCAACTGGGTTTTGGAATATCTCATGACTTTTAGCTGATAAATGTACAATAGTCACACATGCATGCAGTATTTTCAAGTTCTATAGTTTCCAACATGCTTGTTTGATTAATGCATATTTGCTAATTCTTCAAGCAATTTCTTTGTTTTAATATTTCTTCAATACGTTTGTAGCTCTCCGTCAGTTAAATATACTTCTCTCTTTTGTTTCTTTTTGTTTCCATTTCAATTCTAGATTTTTTTATATGGTTCAAGTTATTTTTAAGGATTTTTTCCCATTTTGATATATCTTTTTATAATAATATCCAAAATGGGCAGAAAAATATTTATTTATCAAAATGGACAAATTCTGCCAGTTAGATAAAATTTTATATTAAAAGATTCTTCAGGCATAATTTCAGACTAGTCAAATACAAGTGACATGTTGTCCATTTCAATTAAAGACATTAATTAAAATCTCATTCCTTCCTAAACTCATCTCTCTCTGCAATCATTTTTCATTTATTTGACACTATATTTATTACATTTAACAATTAAAACAAATAATTAAATAATAATAATTAACAAAACTGTAACAGAACAATTCAGATAAACAAATTTATTTTAATTTAAAACAAAATAATATAATGATAATAATAATAATAATAAAAAGAAGAATAATTTTAATTAAATTCATATGAATTTAATTTAAATAATAATAATAATAATAATTCAATGATTATTTTTGAAGAAATAATAATAGTAATAATAATAATAATAATAATAATAATAATAATAATAATAATAATAATAATAATAATAATAATAACAACAACAGTAATAATATTCTTTAATTGAAATCAACAACATATCACTTGTATTTGATTAGTCTGAAATCATATCTGGATTGAAGGATTTTTTAACGTGAAATCCTATCTAAGTGGCAGAATTTGTCCATTTTGGTACATAAATATTTTTCTGTCCATTTTGAGTATTATCATAAAAAAATACACCAAAATAGAAAAAAAAAATCATTTTTAAACAATCCATTGTTGTGTATGGTGTTTATTAGATTGTTACTCGTTTTATTTGACTTCTTACTGTCATTTTCACGTAGAATTCCTTAGATGAAAAGTTTAGTGGAACAAAAATTGAAAACTCATGGTTCGTTTTTGGTGGCTCATATGCTTTTGATGGCAGCATAACCTCACATAGTGTAAATAAAACTGCTCACTAACCATGTCATCTGTATTGAACTCCATTGATTCTTGCAGTGTTGACTTACACATGAATTGGGAAATTATTTAGTCATCCTTCAAGCAAAGAAAAAAAAAATACAATTAGTTATTCTTCCAAATTGGATCTGCACTATATATAAAGAATTTGTAGTATAGATGTTTTAGCTTTTTCAACTATTTAAAGAATCATAATTAAATAAGCATTTTCACCCTTCGAGGTTTTGTACTATAGATGTTCAACCTGATTTATTTGTGTTTTGCCACCACCAAAGCTTTGCTATAGCATGTTTAGTGTAGCATCCACACACTCTCTCTATACATAGAGAGGTGATCACAAAATATATGTATTCGTCAATTATGTTGTCTTAAAATATAAAATCGATCTCTAGTTAGAATTAAGGAGGACCACAATAACGTTTCGTAAAAATTATTAGGTCATTGAAAATACATTTATTTGAGACATTAATTAAGCTATTACCAAGAAAATTAGATTCAGATACAACCTCCTATTGTGGTTCCATATCTACTATAATCCACTTTAAAAAATGGTAATTTTATTAGATTTTTATATTTTATATATTTAATTTAAATATAATACATTAGACTCAGTTATTTAATTTTATTTTTTGATTGAATTATATAAATTAAGGAACTTGAATGACAATCTATTACTTGAGAGTTGTAGAGAACAAAGGAATCAAAAACTGAAAAATGAATCAATGATAAATCCCTTAAGCTTGTGGTATGTTTAAACTTTAAGTTGTAGTTTAGTATTTATTATATGTTTTTCTTCACGAGAATCACATTTGATTTCTTTTTCTAAAGAAATATAAGCAAAATTGGCCTCACAACATTATAGGCCTGGGATTCATCTTCACAATACTTTCTTATTGTCTTTATTGATGACAAAGAGATATTTTAATGTTGTTGGAATTGGAAATAAAAGGAAAATGTATATAGACTTGGTCTATTGAACAAAATGTTTAATATTTCTATAAGTGCTCACTCTGTTAAAAGTCAAGCTCCAATAGTCCATAAAAAAAAAGAAATATGTGAGACTATTCAGAAGTTATATGGTAATGACAAATAATGCAAAGATGCAAATACTTAAAGAAAAGATAGAACAATTGATGAAGAATTATGAGAAATAGAATGAACGCATCTGCTAACAAGATCAACAGATGAATCTTATCTTATAACACATTTAGATAAAGAATCTTATGTCAGATCCTTCATATCTTACTACTAATAGAAATGGTAAAAGAGACCACATTAATGACCATAAACCAAAGAACCATTAATTATATGTTGAATGGTGTAATAGATTTGACTCTTGTAATTTGTTTAGAACTATTTTCATTCTGCTTCTTATGTGATTTTTATGTTGAAGCATGTAATATGTTTTATTTTTAATTTATATACTACTCTTTCCTATATTATATATTGGAGTTCACTGTTATTTACCATGATTGAATTTTAAACATTTACAAGCAAATTTTAAAATTGTTTAATCGCTAAATATTACATAAACAATTCTTAGCAATAAAAATTTTATAGTTGCTTTAAACTACGAAACCAATATTTAATGACTAAAATACATGTTTAATTGTGGTGTGAGTAGGTTTAAGAAGTTCTTTTTATCTAGTTACAAGATGTAAACTAAATCTTTAAATATTTCATTCTCCAAAATTTTATTTAAAACTTCTATATAAACTAATTTTAATTTATGAAGAAGATAATTTCATTTTTTTTTCTTATTTCCCCCCTAAAGTTCTTATAAACAATATTGTCCAAACAAGTTTTCGCCATCTTAATCCATCTCTATGTGATATACACTAAATTGTCAATTATAAAATTTAATTGCATATGTTACAATCCTTAAGAATCCGAATCTAATAATTTCTCCATCAGGTGAAACCTAGTACCCACCTCAACATTATCCATAGCCTCTATAAAGTATAAATCATCATGTCTCTTAAAAAAAAGTATAAACCATGATCCAAGCTATAACCAGCCACTTGATTCATAGCCTCTGTAGAAGAGAGCACCCCATTATGAACACTATAAGCCTGTGTTGTACCCTTGGAGATAAGTAATCAATAACAAGCATTTAACCCCACTCATTGTACCTGTCTACATTGCCAAACACCACCCATCACACCATGCCCACAAAAACTTATTTGCCTTTATTATCTATGCCATGAAATCCACAGTACCATCACCACTCAACTCAAAGCATGATCACCATGATGCAAGGTGATGTTGTTCAAGTCAATGAATTGCTTCAATGTGAGTTGTTGAATTGGTAGAGGATTGTGCTGGGAGGTGTAGTCTAGTACCAAGGTTCAGGAAAATTGTGTAGATGAACCTAACTTTTAAGGCATACTTATGTTAACATTGAACAAGTTCAAACTTGGTATATATTCTCTCAAAAATACTTTATTTTTTCATCATTTTAATCTCTTTAATTGTAACGATTTTTTAATCCCTTTTTAAGGTGACAAAATAGAGTTGTATTTAAAGTGAGTAGCATACATGATAAAGTATGTAATCTTAGTTGTTGATAATGAAAAAATGAAGGCTCATTTTATGTACACATACTTAATTTATCATGGATATATTAAAATATACCATTATTTATTTATTTATTAATGATTGAAATCACTTGCTTTACTTACATTTACTTTATAGGAATCATACAAAAAGTATGATATATCAGCATAGTCAATGAATTTGAGTTATAACAATAGGTATATGGCCGTCTTAAATATTATTTAGAGAAAAAAAAAGCATATAATCCATAACGATTCTATCTAATTCAGTATTTTTATTCTCTAACTCCTATACAAGATACATGTGATTCATAAAAAGTTAAAGATAAAATTATCTTGATTTCAATTTTATAGTAAAAATATGACATTAGTTTAGTCTTCTAAAGAATATCTAGGTTCAATGGTGGGATATTAAAAAAAGTTATGGAAGTGAGAGTGAGGCAGAAGAAAGTGGCAGAAAAATGCAACGAGGTTGAACTTTTTAGATGAAAGTATGATTGCAAAAAAGTGAGGATTAGAGTTTTAAAAAAGGAGTCAAGATTTTCTAATGAATGAACGGGTGGAGAAGAGAAACTAAAATGACTCGTTCTTGTAAGTTTAATAGTTTTATATTGTTTTAGAATTATGATCAAGAATATTTAAATAGTTTTATATTGTTTTAGAATTATGATCAAAAATATTTAAATGACTTTTCTTCTTTAATTCTTTGAAATGTTTTATTTAATGAAAAAAATTTGAAATTTTGAAATTTAAAATAAACAATATTTTAAATGCGATGTTATTTAAATAGATTTGACATTGAAACATTATAATTATTTTTACGAATAGAAAAATAATTTAATAATTTTAAAGATGAATTTTTGTTTCTTTAACCTTTAATAACATTATTGTAAAAAATATCTAGAAGGGTTAAGATGAGTATTTTTCACATCTGTAAAATCTATCTATCACCATTAATGGCTGAAAAGTATCAAAATGTAATGGCTGAAAAGTATCAAAATGTAAAAGATACAGTGAATAAACAGCATTTAAATTGGGTGGTCACAAACTTTATAACAGTATCAATAATGTAAAATACCAAACTCTATTTGACAAGTGTGTATCTCTTTCAATATCGATGAACACGATGAAGATAAGTGCATACAGGTTTTTGACCAATTAATCTCTTTCGGTATATTTTTTTATCAAGAAATTTTCTGCACAGAAGAAGATTCACACTGGTTTGACAAAGAAAAGCTAAAAAAAGTAGGGTTTGGAAAAAGAGTTGCATAGATTCCTGAAGATGAAATGAAACCAGGATCATATCAATTATGAGAAAGGTACCTCGGACTCAGACAATGGTAATATTTTATTGGTTTACTATAAAATATTCTCAATATTTAGCGTCTTTTGAGATAATTTTTTGTGCAAGTACTTTGAAATATTTTATTTATATAATATAACAAACTTTGTATAATATTTTTGTTGAGGAAAAGGAGAAACATATCTTCTAATTTTTATTCAATTCAAAAAATAAACAATTACATGCTAAATATTCTAATTATGTATTTTGATTAGAGAAAATAAAATTCTTAGAACATATTTTTAATAATATCATTTAATATATAGATAAGTGTGTTTGACAATGGCACTAAATCTAACTCAGCTTAATTAATTAATTAATTAATATTTTTGGTAATTGCTTATAGGAATAATAAATTATTATTCTATCTATTTTCACACTATATTCAAAGTTTCTTTTCACCTTCGAATTAAAAAGTGTCTTCTGTGTTGTCATCTTGTGTTCAGAGCTCAGTGATTGATGTCAATGTCGTCTTCTTTTAAAGTCTTTTATATTTACTGTATACACTTGAACTTAGTTTGTCATTTATCTACTCTCATTAAAATTATTTTAAGAATATATTTTCATTTCGTATTTATTTTGTTTGAAGCCTCTCTTTGAAAGGGGATTTTGTTTTTTAAAAAAATTATTTTTATTGTAAAGTGACATTTCTTTTCCTGTATAAATTTGTTTATAGTGCATGCGGTAAATATTTCATTTTTATAATATAATGATTTCTCCCCTATTGGTTTAGGATAATAGAGTAAAATGTAATTAGAAAAATTCTAAAAACTTTTTTTTAATTATTGCATAACTTTTTGTTGTTTATTTTAAAACTATTTATGTGAATTATTCAGCATTTGTATTATTTAATTCAATATTTTAATAAAATATGTGATCTTTTAGTTCAAAATTTTTTCCTACGTTCCTTCAAGTCTTTAATATAATGTTTCACAGAATATCTAATAATAAAGTTTCATAAACTTAAAAAAAAAAAGTACAAAGAATACCTTATAAACGAAATTATTTTCTATATAGATTAGTACTAATATATAGAACAGGTGTTTTAATAATAACTAATATCATAAATAATTAACAATCATATTAATTCTTATTGTGTCATTATTAATTTTTGTTTCAAATTTTTTCTATATAAGTTTTCATTTTTTTCTTTTATTGTTTTATCATCTTTTATACTTTTGGGAATTTTCTTTTGATATATATATATATATATATATATATATATATATATAAAATATGTGTGATTTTTTTTTCCACTTGTCCTTTTTTTGTTATCTGTTATAGATTGCACATTGATTGAGTTAAGGTCTTTTAATAGTTTATAATATGAATATAAATCTCACTTTACAAGCCAGTTTGTGAGGATGAGTTAAACTTAAATTTTACTTTTTGAGATGGTATCAGAGTCTATTTTAGCATAGTTATTGGGTCATTTGTTATCGGGCCGTTATCGGACCACCCTTAAAAAATATAGTTTGACCTACGAGTTGAACAGTTTTAACGTGAAGGAATGTATTAGAGATACCACATCGACTAAAAATAAGACATTTCTTTATAGTTTATAATATGAATGCAAACTTAATTTTACAAACCCATTAGGCTTAGATTCCACCTCTGGAAATTATCTTCACTCGATCTTTAATTTATCCATTTAAAATTTTTCACTTTTCAATTACTTTCATTCTTAAATTTCTATTTCAATTCCAATTTTTTCTTAATATCACACATTCATTTTTTTTTTCAAATATACTTGAATTTTATTTTTATTTTGTAAAATTTTTATTTATTGTATTTAAGTGTTGAAATATTAACTGTTTTCATTTTTCTTATAAAACAAAAAATTAACTGTTATTATCATTATTGTATATTTAAAATATGTGATCTTTTAGTTCACTAACTTTTTCCTACATTCTTTCAAGTCTTTAATATAATATTTCATAAAATGTCTAATACCAATTTTTTAAACGTGAATTATATTACTTCAAAGAAAAGAAGAAAGAACACCTTATAAACAAAATTACTTACTATATAAATTAGTATTAATATATATTACATGTGTTTTAATAATAACTAATATCATAAATAGCTACCATATTATAGCTACTATATTAGTTCTTATTATATTATATATGATTTTTCATTATTAATTTTTTTATACTTTCTTTCTATAAATTTTTACTTTTTTATTATTTTATTATATTTTGTACTTTTGTTAATTTTTTTTATATGTAATACCTTCACGTTTTTTTTCTTCTCCTTCACTTCTCTTTCTTGATGTGATCGTCATTCAATATTTGATTTATCTATCACAAAATTATATATTTCACTTCTCAATTACTTCCATTTCTAAGTTTCTATTTCAATTCCAATTCTCTTGTCTTACAAATTCATATTTGTGTTAGATATACTTATACTCTAATCTGTAAGTATCTATTTTTTCCAACTCTTGTTTATGGTATTTTAGGTGTTCATATATAAACTATTTTGGTGTGTTTTTCTTGTAAATATTAAAATTTTGATTGTTATTATTATTATATATCTAAAGAGTTTAATTATTGTTATCATTATTGTATATATATTTAGATACCAAGTTGAGAACCGCAATGAGAATTTGTTTTCTTTTCTAACATTTGCTTTTGCTTTTCTCTGCTTCTTAAATCCAAAATAAAAAAGGGGAAATTACATCAGGAAAGTATGAGAAAAAAGAAACATAATACTCTAATGTAAACAGATTTATATGGACACTTTTGAAGTCCAATATAAAACTCTATATTTACGTTAGATTATATACGAGTCCGACATAAATATTGAATTTTATATAAAATTCGGAAAGTTTTGACATAAAAAATACAAAAGAAATATATCACACTTTTTTTTCTTTTGTTTTTGTTCAACATAAAATGTGTAACATGGTATCTAACTTTACAAATAATATGATTGCATGCTCTTGGAAATATCTTAGAATTGAATGAAATGCTCCATCATTTGATTAGCTCATTCACATTACCTATTTTATTCTATTCTCATGTTATCTACATCTGCTACACAAACACCTAAAAGATAAAATTCTAATTATATATAATAAAAATAATAAACAAGAAAGACTAAACATAAAATTATTATTATTATTATTTTTATTTTTATTTTATTTTTTTGCAAAAAGAGAGACAAATTCTCACTTTTTAATTTTAAAGAAGGAATATTCATTTCATTTTTTTGTGCTTGTCTTTGGGTAATCAGGACCCAAATAAAATAGAATTGTCATTCAATGTTTTAAAAGAACAAAGCAAAGAATCATCACTGTTGTATAATGCAGACAAATATGACTATTTCACCGAATCAAATGTACCCTTATTTTTATTTAGATTTCAAAGATTTTTATTCGTTAATTCAGTATCATATTCTTCAAATTTTACTACATTAAGCAAAACATTTAACTAAAAAAATCACCTTTTAAGTTACATCGTTTTTGTTCATCATAAGTTCTCCAATTTAAATTAAATTTAGCAATTCAGGTAAATAAATTTTGAAGAATTAAGTTGATGTGATCAATCTCCTCGAGATTAGTACATTAATTTACTCATATAGTACAATGACTCGGGATCTTATCAAAAGTCATAAGATCTAGATTCTGATCAAATTGAAAGTACCATAGAACTTCATCAGACTTGAAAGTATCCAATCTTTGATTTAATTGCAACTTATTATAAATGTGTATATATATAAGTTAAATAATTTTATATAATATATCGGACAAATGTTTTTATATTATTAATAATACGCTACTTTATTAAAATAACGCTGTTAAAGTTAATTATCATATTTAAAATATTATTAATTAGTATTTTTCATCTTATATGGTAATAATTATTATATATTTACAATTATACCAAACTTTGTATTTTGGCACGGTTGAACATTTAAAACAATAAAAACATTAAAATATTTTTATATTTAAAAAAAAATCAATAGAAAAAGAAAAACATATTAATGTTATCCCACGTGTTGGAATGAATTTTTTAAAATTTAATCAACGATGATATTTTGATTCCATTTAATAACATGTTGTGAGAATATTAGTAATTAGTAAAAGTCTACTAATATATGCTAGTATAACTATAATTGTAAAACTATAGCCTTGCAACATAACGTGATTTAAAAGCAAGAATCTTAGGTGGTTGTCGTCAAATGTGACATTACATTTTGTTTGTTTGTGATGAAAGGAGAAGGGTGAAATTGGGAGTAGGAAAAAATGAGTAAACATGGTTCTCCTTTATCATTTGTTTTTGGATGACATGGATAAGAAAATTCTCTAAGTTTATTGGTCCCATGAAGTGTCCTGCTAATGGTATATTGCATAAGAAAAGTTGAAAGTTATATATATAAATATCATAAGTGTAAGCAAATATAAAGTAAAGAATGAACGTTATAAAAACAATGTCAAGGTAAAATCAGATATTTTGTTTAGAAATAATCTTTTCATGAATTGCTTAGTTTAGGTTTGTGTGTAGATAAAGAGATGTGATTTTATAATACTAAAATTATAGTTTATATTCAATTCTATATTAATACTTTAATTCAATAAAATTATATATATATATATATATATATATATATATATATATATATATATATATTTATTT
>Ga0209489_108719_pt1 | contig 13475 bp, 10 predicted proteins | sample SiratrowhiteBW_FD_187527 | JGI IMG/M metagenome (GOLD analysis project Ga0209489, IMG submission 187527) | Root nodule microbial communities of legume samples collected from California, USA - Siratro white BW (SPAdes) (version 2) | ecosystem: Host-associated > Plants > Roots > Nodule | place... | reverse complement strand
GAAAAAGGGCTGCGGCAAAGGTCTACTACATACATTTCTTCATAATTTTCACTTTATTCTTACTTAAGCACAGAAAGTTTGAAGATTAACCTCATAACTTAATGTATCACATAATTTGCAGGACTATGATGTTAAGTTGATGTTCTCACGTAATGCATTTCTGGTGGACATTGTTCAAGAAAAAAATGGTCGAGTTCTAAAGGTAAATTCAATTGATGCTGCCACAAAGTGGAAAGGAATAGATGTACTGATATTTGACTCATGGCATTGGTGGATTCACTCAGGAAGAAAACAACCGTATGTAAAACCCCATAAGCTAGTTTCAATCTTCTTCACTTCACATGCAATATCTACAACACTATTGAATCTCTTTCTTCTTATAATTTTGTAGATGGGATTTCGTTCAAGATGGGAATCACACAGTTAAAGACATGGATCGATTGGTTTTATATGAAAGAGCATTGAACACATGGGCCAAATGGGTTGACAACAATGTTAACCCTGCCCAAACAAAGGTTTTCTTCCAAGGGGTCTCTCCAGATCATGAGAAGTAAGTACCTGCATGCTGCCATTAAATTGATCTCGGGGAACATTACAAAAACTTTTATATCAATTTATATTCAGAATCACTTCAATTAATTAAAACCAATTTTTAAAGTAATTCAATTGTAAATTAAATTCCCCTAAAAATATCTAAGTTCCAGTTCTATGTGAAAATTAGCAGATTTTTTAATAATTTATAAAAATGTAGTATTTAGTCGGGAAAAGATTGACTGAGTTGATCATTTTGTGAAGAGCAAAGACAAACCAGATGATAAACCCTACCTATAGGGTATCCTCCAACCAATTTCACCATATAAAAAAAATATTTATTTACAAAAACATATATGCTCATTGTAACCATATAAACAAAATAAGCAACAAATTAACTTATAATTTTGTAAAATTGGAGTTAACACATGTGTGAATGGTTGCAGTGGACAAAAGTGGGGTGAAAGTGCAGCAAACACTTGTGTGGGGGAAACTAAGCCATTTTTTGGATCCAAGTATCCAGAAGGAGCACTCCCACCAGAGTTGGTATTAGAGAAAGTGCTAAGATCCATGAAAAATCCTGCGAAATTATTGGACATTACTGCACTTTCACAGCTAAGGAAAGATGGCCATCCTTCTGTTTATGGTGCTGGAGGGCATAGGGGCTTGGATTGCACCCACTGGTGTCTTCCTGGTGTTCCTGATACTTGGAATGTGCTTCTGTATGTTGCTCTCTTTCAAAATTGAGTTCCTATTCTTCATTCCAATAAAATGATTCCCAGAAAAAAATAGGGTACACAAATCAAATTTGTAGTGGCTTGTTTTGAAATGGTAATATTAATTGGGATTTGAATTTGATTCATGTGACTTTCCAAATTTGGGGTTAAAGGGTAGCTGTAATAAGGGCAACTCATTCGTTAGCCTAAGCCAGGCAAATTTATTTTCAAAAATTAATAATTTACGTGAGTATTTCAAAACGCACCCTCTTAATAGTAATTAGGAATAAATAAGCCATAAAACATACCTTAATCATCTGAATTTGTTTGTGGAATTCGAAGAGGTTTATAATAGATAACAAGTTTCCTTCAACGCGGGTTAGTACGTACACCATATTTAGTCTTTCCTTGTTTCAAACCATAGTTTTTTATATTACTAGTTCTTCTTTTTATAATAGAAAATTTGGTTATTCAAATTCTTTTTATTATAAACTTTCATCTTTCTATAAGGGTTCTTTTCTTTTTTTTATGACTTTTTTTCTAAAATCCTGGCTCCATCTTTCATCATAAATAGAAGCCCATCATTAGATTATGGTAGTGATCAGAACAATTTTTTGCCGAGTCATAAATTTATTTAAAGTAAGTTTAATTATGCTATTTCTTACTTTGAGTCGATTTGTAAATATTATATTTTCAATGCTAATTGTGTTTGTAAGTGATATTTAAGATTAGTCTTTTATTAGTTTAAGATTTTAGTATTGTGTTTTAATCATAATATTATTATGATATTATTATTATGATAATAATAAAATTAAAAATAATAATAAAAAAATACTTATGACACTACAAAAATTCATTAATATAGGATAGGTCAAAAATACAATATATGTGTGGACATAGCATGGGCAAGGAGACCATGCTAAAATCCTAGAAGTAAAATTATCTTACGCCCATGCAACCAAATACATACTTAAATATAATAAATTATGCATGGGTCAAACCCACGCAAAAAAGCATAAACTTAGGGGATCATGCCTACACTAATAATACAATTATAATAAAAGAAAAAAACATATTTTTAAAGAAATTATAAAAAAAATTTATTATTATTATTATTATTATTACTATATTTTTATCTTTTTTACTTCTATTATTATTATCACCTTTTATACTATTTTTATTTATATAAAATCACTCAGCAGTTGGACAAAATCCTTAACCATCATAGTAGAAGAGTTTTTCTGTCATGTTACCATTATTATTATCTTTATTATTTCAATTACAATTATTAAAATTAATGATCATAATAATAATATTATTATTATTATTAATATTATTATATTATTGTTACTACTATTATTACTATATTATTATTATTATTACTAATATAAGATTTTTATCTTTGGTTTTACCTATTGTAATTAAATTGGGTTTAAAATTTAAAATAAATAATATCTTTGCCTTACTTTTACACGTTATTGATTTGTTTGTATCCATGCCATCAACATTATACTATTTGTTTCATTATAGTTTAGAGTATTTTTATGATTTGATCCTCATTAAAATAAACTATTTTATTATTTTCAAGATAAGATGATTGGTCGTCAATAATTTTAAAATTATTAATTGAACCTTACAAAACCGGATTGTCTGATGGGCACAAGAATCTTGTTAGGATAGGTTTTGATATCATCTTAAGAAGTAGACTTTATCTAACTCAAGTCTAATTGACACTCTTAAGTTCAATTTATTAAACCATTCTTAGGCCTTAAGCCCAATTGTTGTTCTTAAGTCCAATTTAATTACACGAGTACTCACATTTACTAAACACAATTCTATATATATTAACACCTCCTAATAAGCCCAAGTCTAATTGACACTCTTAAGTTGAATTTATTAAAATATTCTTAGGCCTAAAGTCCAGTTGTTGTTCTTAAGCCCAATTTATTTACACAAGTACTCACATTTACTTTTTTAACGAATTTATTTTATTTACAAATTTTTTTCTATCACAATTTTCATCTTTTATTTAATATTTTAACAATTTATTTTTCAAAATGAAAAGTTTTAATGAAAAATTTTATACAAAATACTTTATTTTTTTTTAATTTTCATACGTACCATAAATTTTATATTGTTTTCTTTTTTATCATAAAATTCACTTTTTTAAAACTATAATTATTAATATGAATTAAAAAAGTTACTATACTATTTTCTTATTTTCTTTTCTTTTAATTATAAATTAATTATTTTATTAAAATAAATACTTTTGGCTCATTCATAAAATTTTTAATTTTTTTTATTTTTTTGGTGTGGGTCAAACTCATGCTCTCTTTAATTAATTAATTGTAAGTATTATTTTTTGTGATTGGTCTCACTGCTGTTTTATTTATTTTGTTTTAAGTTTTTTTTTTCATTACATGTACACTGCTTCTAATTAATTAATTCAAAATAATATTATGATGTGTGTATCCTTGTTTTTTTTTAATTTTCTTTTAAGTTTTATTATTATATGTGGGCTCTACCGCCATTTTAATTATTTTTTATTTTAATTTTTGTTTAATTATGCGTGGATAAAGCCCATGTTGTTTGTAATTAATTAATTCAAAACAATATGGTGTGTATGGTCCTCGCTTGGTTTTATTTTTTTAATTTTTTTTTGCACAATAATATTTTTGTGCGTGGGTCACAACCTCATTTTATTTTATTTTTTATTTTTTAATTTTCTTAACCACATTGTGTGTGTTGTGACATTTGTGTGATAATAATAATAATAATAATAATAATTTTGAAAACAAGAATAATTAAGATTATATATATATATATAACATTTTTTTGATTATTTATTTAATTATAATGCATTAACGTTGAATACTAAATGTTAAAATGCCATGAAAATTTATAACCTTGTATTTTTCATTTTGTTAAATAACCCTCTAAGCTTCAATAAAAGTTTTCCTGTTCAATTGTTTTAGGATCTTAATCTTTAGGGTGATATTTAGTTGGAATAATTGGAAACAGTTTGTGTACTTATTATCGGTAAGAGTGGTTTCATTATAAGAAATTACGGAGTTACGTATAAATAAGTGTCAATGGCTATGTACTTGTTGATAAAAGAATACTATTGAAGGAACACTGCCTATAAATAATACTAATTATTAATTTTATAATATTTTTGTTTATTTATCGATAAAACTTATTAGTAAAATGAGTATCAAATTATTTGGCAGTAAAAAATTTTCAATAATTATTTATTTGTTATTAAAATCTACCAAAAATCTATCAGTAAGTTAAGTGTCAAATATGATAAAGTGACCATCAAAATTAATAGTCAGTAAAATTTTTTGGTAATCGTTTACTCATTGATAAAATCCGTCAATGTCAAATATGAATTTGAGAAGTGTATACATCGATAAAATATAACAATATATTAAGCATCCAATTATCTATCAATAAAAATTTGTTAGTAATTAAGTGTCAAAAATAGAAAACAATGTTACAGATTTAGAGTTCATATCTGTCAATAAGCTTAGTTGATAATTGACGGTGAAATTATATTTGTTAGTAAAATAATTATTGATATTAATAATATTAATAATTGTTATTATAAGGATAATAATAATTATAGTAATAATAAAAATAATTTTGATAATAACAATAATTATTATTATAATAAAAAAATAATTGTGATAATAATAAAAGTAATTGTGATGATAACAATATTTATAATAATAATAATAATTATTATTATTATTATTATGACAATATTAACTCTATTAATATGGTATGAATATTTTATTATTAAAGATAAAAAAATTTATATAATAGAAAATTTGGTTATTCAAATTTCATTTTATTATAAACTTTATTTTTTTATAAAGGCTTCTTTTCTTTGACTTTTGTCCAAAATCCTATCTCCATCTTTTATCTGACAATTAGAATTGATCATTAGATTGTAATAATGATTAAAATAACTGTGTAATCATAAATTTATTTAGAGTAAGTTTAATTTTATTTTTTATTATTTTGAGTCAGCTTTTAAGTATTCTCTTTTTATTTCTAATCGTGTTTGTAAGTAGTATGTAAGGTTTCAAGATTAGTCTTTGTTAGTTTAAGATTCTAATGTTCTAATCACTTATTAGAACCCTATGGTGTATGTTAGATTACTTACATGGTTTATTAGGATTGAAGCTCTTAGGGTTTGGTGGATTCAATTATGGTAAGGAAGCTAAGTTTAATCTTTTTATAGAATCCTATGTTAGAAGACCTAGATGTGAAGGAGACTTGATCTCAAGTTTCAATTTCTATTCATGGAATGTTTAAAATGTAATTGAACATTGTTTGATGAAATAATTAATTTTGTATTAAGTAAAATTGTTGAAATAACAGATGATGATGGTTTAGTAGTTAAGAGTTGTTTTGATAATAAAAGGATTCTTATATGTTTTGGTTCGTGGAATGGAATGATATTACTATGGTGAATGATGAAATTGAGATTGTATATTTGAGATAATATATGAGCTTTTTTTTATTGTGTGTTGTCATCTATCTTTTAACAGAGATTTTCTAACAGGTAGTGAGAAACTAATGATTATTTTTCTTAAATTCACTGGTAATCTAAGGCTTGGTATTAGATTAGATTTTAGTCTCTGGTAGTAACTAACTTAATACTAATTTTTCGGAAGATGATAGGTCCATGTGTAGTCTATATGATAATTGGTGTTGGTGATTGAAATGAATAAAATATGATGTGAGATATAAGAGTTTTCTTAATTATGATTATAGATAAAGTATAAATCTAGTTGTTCTTTCTACTCATTCTATTATTCTATTTTTTATATTATATGATAAAAAGTTATTTTTACTAGTTTATCTTTATTATAATTGTTGCAATTTTTTAACTGTAATGATATTTTGAGGTGATGCAGGAGTTGGAATATAGGAGAAGTACTAAGACTTTTTCAAGTTTAAAGCTAGTTTTGTAATTAAGTCTTAATAGTAGATAATTGTGTATAAGTCATATTTTGAAACAATATAAACTTTGTATGGATGTTAACTTTGAGTATTTTTTTAATATAATGTCGATATTTGACATTTGAGATGCGTGGAGGCATCTTCCAGCTGGGCAGTTTCTCGACGTCGGACGCATTTCTCAAAAGTGTCCTCCCATTTGGTGTCATGCGCGAGTCTCTTGACGTTTTCTTAAAAAAAGTTATTTTTTCTACCTTTTAAAGTTGGTAATATGATCCTTTGTCTGTAGTGTCTTCTAATTCCTCTCATTAAGAAACTTGAATTTTTTTTAATATTAGGATATGTATATATTAGATGATAATTTGATAGCAGAATATTATATTACAATCATGTTTTATGGATACGTTCAACAAAATTAAACAATAAACTTGGAGTTAGTTAATAAGCTCTTAACTAATAAATTAGCTTATTAAATTATAAGTGTAAAATAATTAATAAACAAGTTTGTAAATATAAAATAAAATAAAAAAATATAACAATGTAAACTTGATCACATAAATAATTATTTTTTCTTTGTGAAAATGTATCATTATGTAATTATAACTTTAGACTTTTTAAGATAATTATTTTTTTATTAAACTTTTTTGTAATTTTATTTATTTTCAAAAGATACATATGTTAATTTAGATATTTTGACTATAAATTAAGTGTTAAATAATTTATCAATCGAAAAATTAAGTAACAAATACAGTAAATAATGTTATAGATTTAAAGGACCAATTTGTTTTTAAATATTATCTGTAAATTGATAGTTAAATTATTTATTTGTAAAGTGTATCACTAAAAATAATTATAATAATAATAATAACTATGGAAAAAATAATTACAATAATAATAATAATAACAACTATAATAATAATTATAATAATAATAAAAATAATTATGACAATAATAATATCAATAATAATAATAAAGATAATAATAACAATAATAATAATAATAATAATAATAATTATTATTATTATTATTATTATTATTATTATTATTAGTATTATTATAATAGTAATAATAATAAAATCAATAATAATAATAATAATAATAAAATAATTATGATAATAATAATAATTATTATTTTGACAATAATAACAATAAAAATAAGAATTATTATTATTATAATAAAAATAATAATGATAATAACAATAATAATATTAAAATAATATATATACGATACTTCAAAATATTGTAGCATAGAGATATAATTTTTATAATAGGCCTTGAATTTAACCATTGGCCTTATATATTTGACTACACGCTACATTAATAATATTTATTGCACAGATAGCATTTAATATTATTAATTTAGTACTTCATAAATATCAAAATATGTATTTAATTAAATATTAATTATTATATTAAGTTTTTAATTAAAATCTCTATATTAAATAAATTCTTAAATAAAAAATTAATTATTTTTTAATTCCATATTAAATATGAACTTATTTATATAATATTTATTTTTTAATATCATTATTCAAATTAGATCAATTAATTATATTAATTTATAATAAACAATGAAACTTCTTTCATGCTCAAATACAGGTCACATAAAAGACTTGAGATTATTATTCAAGTCTTTTATCCTAAACTTTTATTTTAAATAATTAATATAAAAATAAGTTATTAACTTCCCTTATCTCAGATGATAATTTTTAAAATAATTCTTTTAAACTAGTTAATGGTATTAATTCAATATCTTTAAAGATCTAGAACAAGTTATTAAAAAAAATTAAATTTTAGTATAATCTTAATTAAATTTAGAGAAATATTTTTTACAACTGTTTTTATTTGATGACAAGAACTTATAAAAAAAAGAAATCAAGAGATTTATAGAATAATTGTAAACTTACTTTGTTTTGAAATTATGATTGATAAAAATATAGAGAAAGAAAAACTAATAGAGAGAAATTTTTTAGAATTTGAGAGAGGCACGGGAGAGAAGGAAAAAAATTAACCGAGGTGCAGGTGCCTCACAATAATAGAAAATAATAATAATTATGATAATTATAATAATAATCATAATAATAATAATAATAATAATAATAATAATAATAATAATAATAATAATAATAATAATAATAATAATAGTAATAATTTTATTCCAAATTTCTTTCTTATATACAATTATAAAAATTTACTTTTTCAAATGATCGCATTATTGATTGATAATTGTCAAAACATCATTAAATTAATTCGAATTCTTGATCATAAGACTTAGTATGAATGCATCAACGTTACTTTTTCTTCTCTGACGGTGCCCCACTTGCATAATTCATTATTCTTAAACACAAAACTGCAGAAATAAATTGGAAACGCTTTCTTCCATCACGATTTTGGCACCTACCAATTCAATCATCTTGCGTCATATTTACAAAACTCAAATTCCAAATATCACCACCCTCTATATTCATTATAAATACTCATTCTGAGAACACCTTAATCTACACTTCTTCTTCCATCTTTCATCACCACCATTGTTTCAGTTACAATGGGGTGGTCTTTCTCCATATCTGCTATGCTGTTTCTTACCCTTCTTGTTCAGATACAGGGAAGAGGTAGAAGCTCTGCTGAGAGTGCTTGTGATTTGTTCAAAGGAAGCTGGGTTTATGATAATTCATACCCTCTTTATGATAAATCAATGTGTCCCTTTATCGAGCATGAATTTAGCTGTCAAATCAATGGTAGACCAGATAACTTATACACCAAGTATAGATGGCAACCAGCAGGGTGCAACTTAACAAGGTAAATTTCTTCATTCTTCTCTCTTTGTGTCACTGCTTTTCCTTTTTACTTTTTTGATTTGGTTAACAGTGATATCTTCATTCAGATATATGTTTTTCCTTCATGTTTTTTCCTATTTTCAGAATTAAGTCTTTTCGGATATATGTGTGATACTTCCGAATACGATTTTTTTTCTCATTTTTGTGTAATTTTGTTACAAAATATCCTTAATGATTTTTTTTTTAATTGAAATTGTATATGTTAGCCTGATATTTCAGTTGTCAAATCAGCGTGTGAAATAATTTAAGTTCAATTTCATTACAGTTTATTTTTAAAATTGTGTTATAATTGATTTTTTCATAATAAAATCATATATTGAGAATAATTTTTTTTTATCATTCTAAAAATTTTATAAAAAAATTATTTAAGAATGAAAAAAAGTCCTCAAAATACTACAGTCATAGAAATATATTTTTTTATTGAGCAGTGATACTTTCATTTGACACTAAAAAATAATATTATTTTATTAAAATATTATATTTTATTATAAAAAGCAGGAGTGAAATGGTGTAAGTTATCTACATAGTATCAAAATATATTTAATTTTTTTTATTATAGACCTTGAATTCAATCAATGACCTTATTATATTTGAGTATAATAATATTTGTTGCATAGAATATTATTAAATTAGTACTTCATAAATACTTAAACATGTATTTGATTAAATATTAATTATTCTATTGATTAAATTTTTAATTAGAATCTCTATATTAAATATATTCTTAATAAAAATATAATTATTTTTTAGCTTTGCATATATATATATATATATATATTAATAACATATTTTAAAACCGAAAGATGAGAGAAAATGTTAAACAGTAAATATATATATTATATTAATAAATACTATATACAATAACGTTAAATATCAAATTAATATTTAAAATGAAACTTCTCATATTTTTTATATATTTATTTCCAACGTTTCTTTGATTATTTATTAAATTATAATGCATTAACGTTGAATAGTATAATAAATGTTAGAATGCTAGGAAAGTTTGGGTATATTTTAAAACTAATAATATGTAATTTAATACATTACAAAAGTTTAAAATTTTATTTTGATTAATAATTAAGAATTTATAACAGGAAATAAATTATTATATATGCATATATATATATATATATAAGTTCATTTTATTATAATTTATTATTAATATATATTACAAAATAAATAGATGATAGAAAAATTATTTAATACAAATGAATTAATTGCGCTGAAAGAACTGGTTGTAGTGGAAAATAGTTTTGTTTTACATTTTCAATATTAATTTACTCTTCATATCTTTGTATCATAATTGGGTATAAATATTGTATTAAAAGTGTGCATAAATGCAACGCATTCGACGTCAGTTACATTTGAATTTTCTGTTTGAGTTTTAAATGGAAGACAATAGAGAAAGACAAAAATCCTGAGGAGCCAGTAAATTGTTTTTTTCTCTGGAGGGTTTCAAACCTAGATAATATTAGGTATTAATTAAAATATCAAGTTAAAGTTTTCTTAAATTTGTACTAAATATGTTTATATTCCACAAGTAATAATATTGCATCAAAATTAGTAAAATTGCTGCTATTTTTTTTTTTTTTTATATTCCACCCTCTAAAGAGTACTTAATATTTGGAAAATGTCTTCAACCGAATTCCCCCAGATTTCTCTTCTTTTAACATGACTGTTCATTGTGAAACTGTAATTTTTTTCTTATAGGGTTACTGGTACTTCCTTTCTTCATTACACTTCGTATTTTCTTGGTAATTTTGACCTATAACAAAGCTTTGTTGTTACTAAACTTTTTGCATAACTAGAATAGCCATTTTAGAACTAGAAAACACTTACACACTACCAAGATAAAAAAGTATAGAAATATTCATATTTTTGGCATGCCCTTCCATACTTGAATATAGAAAAATTCTGGACATTGAATTTCGAGGGAAATTAGAATATTAAGAAAGTATCTTTAACCAGTACTCTTTCTTGAAGTAAAGAAATTCCTTTTGCTTTTGGAAACATATGAAGAGTACAGATTAACAACTAATTGATATAAGTGCACCTTGTATGGTTAAAGACCTTTGTCAAATAAGGACTTTATGATGTAAAAATAAAAATTAAGAACATTGAAATTACTATCAGATGCAGTATGTGAGAACTTAAAAAGGAAATATTTGAACCATAAAAGGACGTTTTACTTGTTTCTCATGACAAAAGTTGAGCTCACTAGTGATAGCAAACCACATTTACAAGTAAGGTGCATGAGTCAGTTTTGTTTGTGATTTTAGAAATCTTGAAGAAGAGTTTGATAGTGTATCTATTGTTTATTTCCCGACACTCCTTGGCCATTTTATGCTAAAAATATTACTTCAATTTGGACAAATTTCCATTTCTTTGCTACCATTTCACTTTTAAATTTTTTTCTAACTAAAAAATAAGAAAAGAAGAAAAAAACAGTTTTCTTGAATCACAATTTCCATTTTTATTGCATTATATATATAATACAATAAAAATAAAGAGTTATAAATAAAGTAAAAAGACAAGTAAGACAAGTAAGACAAGAACTTCAAGAATTCTTTTTTATTGAACTTATCCAATTTCAAAATATTTTTTTTATGAAAACAAAATAATCGAAAAAATCCTACTTCTTTTTATATAATATTTTAATTGAATTGTAGGTAATGATTAATAAATTTAGTTTTATCTTATCTATTTATATCCATTTATAGATATAAATAGATATGTAGATATACATATAAAATATGGGTTTCACTTAGTTTTTTATAGTTTTGTATTATTTTTATGAATATGTTTTATGTCTTAGTATTTGATTGTTGGTCTTTAAAGTGTTAGTGTCAAATTTTATAATAATATCTAATATAAATTTAAAAAAAAAAAATTGCAAACCAATAGGTATGAGATATGCTTTGAAACATCCATCAGCACTTAGCTTTATTAAACTGATTTCTTCTAAACCATTATTCATCTGATCCATTAAGGAAATAACATCATCTTTATAGTTTTAATAAATTATGTTTGACAATGATTTTGGTCACATTAAGGTTTCTGAAATTTTTGTAACTACAACTATAGGTTAACTGTAGCAGCAATTGTCACAAGATAAGAATGCAATGAAACTATGACCTTATTGTAAGACTTTCATTACGTTCTGATTTGTGATACTTTAACCAACAGAATGTTTATTTTATATCATCTTTTATTCTGAAATCTCCATTCAAGTCATCAACTAATTAGGTAATAAGGTTGTTAGGCTTGTATATTTAAACTACCTCATAAGTTTAGTGCATAAATCAGCAGAGACTTCCTCCATTAAATGAATGCTGCTGTGAGGTTGCTTTCAACAATTTTGTCCTCTATTAGGATCATATGCTACATCAGGTCCAAACAAAAACCATTTGAAAGACATGTGATGGACCCACTTATCATCACTTTGGATGAACCTTGTTGTTTTGCAGATTCAATGCTGAAGATTTCTTAACAAAACTAAAAGGGAAGAGTCTAATGTTTGTGGGAGACTCTTTGAGTTTGAACCAATGGCAGTCACTCACTTGCATGATTCACGCAGCTCTGCCACATGCATTATACTCCTATTCCACGAGAGATGGTTTTTCCATTTTCATCTTCAAGGTTAGACATCTTTTTCTATCACTTTTATATTTTTCTTAGTTTTCTTCCCATCACAAACCTATCATATCTACACAATTTCACATTCACTCCAATTGCTTTAGCTATGTCAAGGTGGTTGTGCTTCCAATTTTGACTCCAAATGATTAGTTGCAAAATAAAATTTTATCGGATTGCATGCCCTCATGCATGGATAAGATTGAAATTAAATATAGAACTGTTTTCAAACAATGATAATGGCAATGCAATCATGTAGCATATATTAATGATACATTCTAACAACTGGTCTTAGTATACATATATTATAGATTTAAATAACACATGTAAGAATACAGGGCAACCAAACAAATTTAAGGAGGGAAGGTGGTGTTGAAAAAAATTAAAAAGGATTGATTTAGTACTTTGGGGTCATGTATCCATCATTGAACAGTAAGGAATATGTTGTTAATTATCCAGACACATAATAAAAGAACAAAGATTAATAGTTGAAAACTCACCTATAAAGAGGGAGAAAGAAACAAATTGTGTTCAGTTATCTATCCTCGTAATTTTTGATATATAGCATAATTAAAATTATATATGAGATCTTAAAATTACAATCTATCCCATAAGCACCTGTTGATCTTAAAATTATATATGTGGAACAACTTATTAAGAACCTAGTTCTTAACTATAAACTCAACTATTGGAATTTGTCACTCAATCATTGCCTTGATAAATAAAAGGCAATTTAATATATATATATATATATATATATATATATATATATATATTATTATATATA
>Ga0209489_108718_pt1 | contig 13475 bp, 8 predicted proteins | sample SiratrowhiteBW_FD_187527 | JGI IMG/M metagenome (GOLD analysis project Ga0209489, IMG submission 187527) | Root nodule microbial communities of legume samples collected from California, USA - Siratro white BW (SPAdes) (version 2) | ecosystem: Host-associated > Plants > Roots > Nodule | place: USA... | reverse complement strand
GTTACCGGTGTTATGTTTCATTATTTGATTAAGTTACAAATGAGTAAGATTAGATGAGTTCAATCCCAGGGTGTTTCTCTAATCATTTCAGACTCTTTTACTGCTTATAAATTTATTTTGCATGTTAGTAGTAATTGTTAATCAAACTAAATCTCTCATCAAAACTGAACTCGCTTACTGAGTAGTGATGCTGAAATTCTAAAATAGAACTGTTCCCTAAGGAATCGACATCTTTACTAAAACCCACTCTACTACTTGTGACTCGGTACACTTGCCGAATAAAAGTCTTAATACACTATTCCATCTAGGTTGAGTTTCAAGACTACAAAGACTTTATAGTGATAAAAAATCGATCATGTATTTTATGTAACTGATTGGATGTCTTATGAAGAAATCTGTGAAGCTGGATTATCAGAAGAAGATCATATGGTTTTCCTGTGCTGGAATCTGAAAAGCACAGGTGTCTCTGTGTCTTATAATTTTTAATTTAGCCGCATTCAAGTGTTTGTGTCCATGTCTGTATCCGGGTTTCATAGATTATAATTTGGACTTCATAGATTATAATCCATTAATAGTAATGGAGTTAATGGACCTAAAAACTAAGGTAAGATTTAAATAAATTAATACTTTGTTAGGTATCCAAGTATCAATCTAAGTCCTACATTGAGTAGGAATTAGAATGTTGAGCAACATATAAGAAAAAAGACCCACAAACCCAATGCCATAAGGATTTGAGTTGAAGGTGGTGTCATTCCCCTGTGTGGTGTGGCGTGGTGTGGCTCTGTTCTCATTGTTTGAGATCTCCCCGGTGTTTCCTTCTTGGATTTTCGTAACAAGTGGTTCCTTCTCAGACCACTAGGGTAGTAACAAGTTCTCAAGATTTTTGTGTCATAGACTACGAAATTTTTTCTGAATTCAGTTTCATTTATTTTTTCTTATAATAGGATTGGAACACCCTTTAAGTATTCCATTTAATTTATCTTCGTTGTTAAAAAAAAAAACTCTTTTTTCATAATTAGCAACTAGAGTGTCCTGTAAGCATATGTTGTATTAACACAACTTTTTTTTCATAATTAGCTCTTCCTTGTCATATCAAGAAAACAAAATGGTGGAAGGAAAGGAAAGGAGAAAAAATTAATTTTTATTAGAATTTTGAAAAATATAAACAAATAAAACTAAAAAAAATATATGGATTAGGGGAGTGAGAGTCACTTAAAATATTGTTCACCTCACTTTCTAAAATTCTTTAATTTTGTTTTTATTTTATGTTTTTGCAAATTTTGTTTTTTCTTATATTTCCATATTATTTGCTTCCAAATCTATTTTTAAAATATTATAAATTTTATTCTTTAATTCTTTTAATAAGATCTTGTTTCTATTTTGAGTTAGAGAAGCAACCTGAACTTGATCATAAAGATTTATAGTAATAGATGTTTCCTTCAGTGCATGAATGCAGCATATAGCATATGCTTCTATCAAACCATCTAACTTGAAATGTTCACATGTGAATATGTGACAATATTTGAACCATAATCTAATTATGAAATCTTTAAAACAAAGAAACATATAAAAACATACAAGGGGAAAAAGAATCAAACTCCACATTGAGAGACATCATTGAATAGAACATTATAATGTTTTCTTAGCCTTTTTTTTTTCTACATAAAAGGTTAAACTCTTTTGAATTAATTCCTTTTCAACTTTCACAATGAATTCTAAGATATTGTGCAATTAAAGCTTTGTTATTCATTATTTGTAATATGCTTCACTAGATTATGTAGTATTTTTGAATTTTAATTTTTATTATTTAAATTGTTTTTGAACGTATGTTGATGATTTAATTATGTATTTTAGTTGGAATTCTTATTTAGTTTGCATTTTTTTTAAATAACCTATTGTTTGCTTAATTTAAAAAAAAAGAAAAAATTTTAAAAAAATCTTAAGAATAGCCAATTGAGACAAGTAAAGTTTTAAATAGATTAGTAGAGGCATGTTCCGTTAATAGATTTTATTGAATTGATTGACACATTAATTAAATCTTATTTGTAGATTGAATGAAATATATATATATATATATATATATATATATATATATATATATATATATATATATATATATTAAAGGATTTTTACATTGCAACTTGCAAAATAAATTTGAGTATATGATATTTTAAAATAATAATATACAAATTTAAAAAAAATACAATTTGAGAGTATTCGTATGATTGTAGACATAATCTTTTATTCATTATATTTTCTAAAAAAAACTAAAAAATACACTATTGATGAATAGTTTACACTATTTCTACTAAGTGTATAAATCATGAAGAATATTATGAATTGTTGTTTCTACTATCTTATATTCTAAGCATGAATAATAAACACATATAAAAATATAAAAATTTTCATTTTAAAATAATTTTTGTATTTATTCATAACTATGTAAACTTCCGATTTCTTATTATTAATGGAAATACTTCAAGCAAGGTCAATGTTTGTTAAACCAAAATAATAAATATATATATATTATTTTTACTTACATTTTTTATTTTTTTAAAAAAATTAATATTTTTAAAAAAATCACTTTATTTTACACATTTAATTAAAGATATAATTATAAGATAGATTATATAGAAAGTTAATATCTTTCTACACGTAACTAATTTTCGGATTTTAAATTTAATTTCATAGACATTTTCCTATATTTAGTTTTTACATAGTTTTTTATAATATGTTACAGTGACAATTCTTCTAATCTTTTTCAAAGAATTTTTCTTTTTCGTACAAAATAAGACATTGAAATCTTTGTGTACTTTGTTTTTTCTTTTTTAAAGGTTGACGCACTCAGCTTCCATCTTAATACCTTTTTTGTTGTTCATAAAGAAAACCTCCAGCTCTCAAACTTTGCAACAATACATAACAACACTTCATCACAGAAACGTAGACAAAAATTTGTGCATAATTAAGCGTAAAATAATTTTATATAGACTTGAAAATTTACTTTATTATCATAATATATTAATGAATAAAAAATAAAATATAACTTACTGAATAATGATATGAAAATATATTCACAATATACATAATTTAAACTAATGAATTAAAACTTATGAAATTACAGTGTGAAAGTATTTTTGCAATTTTTGGTAATGCATTAAAATAGAGTAATTTTTGGTGTGCGAAGTACAGGCACAACGTGAAACAATGGTGGTATTATGAGGTGAGGTTAATGGTAGTTGTCATGAAAACAACGAACTGATAGAAGGCTGTATGGCAATTATATTTCTATTTTAATTTCATAATTTTCATTACACAATAATATAGTTAGAGCACAGAAGAAGAGCCTATTTCTAAGATGACGAAAGCAAAGAACAAGTGCTACAAATTTCATTCATGCAACTTTTTTATTCAGGATTATCCCAAGCAAGTATGCTATCCTTTTCTTTACCTTCTAAGTTAGTATTCATCAATTTCTTTACCAGTGCTCCAATTCAACATTTATTCATCCATACATGGAAAAATGTATATTTAAGGTAAAAATGGGGATATCGATTAAAATAAAAAATTAATGAAAAAGACATGATTCCAACTTGTATGCTATTTTTATTTAGTGATTTAAACTTGAATGATGTGCAGCGATACGAAGGCAATCAGTTGAATGTCACTTGTCATGAAAATATGAAGCCAACAAGACTATGAACATTCGAATATCGTTAATCACTTTCATTCAAAATCAATTAGTTAGTATAGAAGCTAAAATGTTATTATATATCAAAGGCAAAAGAAGAACGATGAAACTACTTTAATCAATAGAAGTTTTCAATGGGATTCTCCAAAACAAGCTTAATTAGGTCCAACTTTCTGTTATCAGAAAAAAATTAGGTCGAACTTATTGCTGCCTAATTTTTTTTTTTTATTTTTTAAATAGACAGCTTATTTATCATAACTTCCAAAAGAGTTCTTCAACTTCATATTACAACTAACTATTTATTTTAATTTTTGAACGAACCTCCCAAAATTTAATAAAATTTCATAAATAATCCTTGCATTTTACATTCGTTTCATACTTTTATTTTTTTTAATTATTTTAAAATCATTATCCTGACATTTTTTTATATTATACTAATAAATATAAGTGTTTAAAAAAATTAAAGTGTGTATAAGGGAGTTGTAAAAAAAACCAAAAAGGGATGCCACGTAATTTCACGAAAATTTCAGAGTAATTACTGTAATTTAATCATTTAAGTTTTGATTTAACATCTAATTATCTATCTTTACTTAAAAGAAAATTATAAACAGCACAAAAGGTTATTTTATGGAATTGATTTATATGAATTTGATATTATTAAGATTATATATTGGTAATTAAATGGATCTTTTCTTGTAGTGTGTTTCATTAGTAAACTACTCTTTTTTCATACGAAGCACTTTGTAAGAAGAAGAAAAAATGTCCCTTCAATCTTCAACACTTGTTTCCACCCAACATGCAGTATCTGAACTCAGGCGACCTTGCGTGAGTTATGCTCCAAACATATGGGGAGACACTTTCCTTCAATATGCTGTTCAATCCAAGGTATTATTTCTATTATTTTTCATACATATATGTGTGTTGTATTTCATTTTTCACTTTGAAATATAGAAAGTTGCAAATTTTTCTTTTCATTCTTTGTCTTTTGATGAATACAGCTGTGTGTATTTTGACATATTTTTTCAATAAATGTTATATAAAACTCTGCCAAAATCACAGTAGTTACAAATGTAGTTTTTTTTTATGCAGGTAAATGTAAATAAATTACTTTATTCAATTATCTATATTTGAATCACACAACTATATTTGCAGGAAACCGATGACAATGTGAAGCAACAAGCAGACAAACTAAAAGAGGAGGTGAAATCAATATTTCAATCATCAATAAATCAAAACATCGTACAAAAATTAAATTTCATTGACTCAGTCCAACGTTTAGGCGTATCATATCACTTTCAAGAAGAAATTAACCAAGCGTTGGAACAAATTTACTACACTTTTACAGAAAATATCACTGTCAATGAAGATAGTGATTATCACTTTATTGCTCTACTCTTTCGTTTGTTAAGACAACAAGGCTATGGAATTTCATCAGGTAAATAGATGTGGAACCTTGTCTTTGATATTTAAGAAAAAAAATATTCTACATACACCGAAAAAGTTATATGCTATAAAATAGGTTTTGTTTCTCATATATGTTCAAATAATCGAACAGATGTGTTTAACAAATTTAAGAATGGCCAAGGAAACTTCAATGAAACACTTGCCAACGATGTTCAGGGCTTGTGTAGTTTGTATGAAGCTTCAAATCTAAGAATTCCAGGAGATGATGTGCTAGAAGAAGCATGTGACTACTCAAATACTAAACTTAAGTCCTTGGCAAAACAACTAAATCCATCTCTTGTTGCACAAATCAATCATTGCTTAAGGCGACCTCTTAACAAGAGTGTACCTAGGTTTGAGACAAGGCATTACATGACTCTCTTTGAACAAGATCCTTCTCATAACGAAACTCTATTGATCTTTGCAAAATTAGATTTCAACCTTCTTCAAAAATTGCATCAAAAAGAAATAGGCCGTATCACTGAGTAAGTCTTCTACCTTTAAATTTCTTTCTCTAGCAAGTATATTGAAATACATGTCCATCTCAAAATTTTAGATCATATTAAATTGTTGAGATGTGATTTCTTTTAAAAGGTGGAGGAAAAATTCAAACTTTGTGACTCGGGTTCCTTATGCAAGAGATAGGTCGGTTGAGAGCTATATTTGGTCATTGGCAATATCCTACGAGCCTGGATACAGTAATGCAAGAACGTTCGTGGGAAAATTGGTCCATGTTTTCTGTCTTCTAGATGATACATATGATGCTTATGGTACAATTGAAGAACTCAAACTCTTCACAAAAGCAATTCAAAGGTTGATGTGTTTCACAAATTATAGCTTAAATATTTCAGTGTGAAAAATTACTTTAAAATGACATGTATATATATTAACTCATGATGTCACATTAAGATTTCTAAGAATAACTCCTTCCTTCTAAATTTCAGATGGGATATTAGCCACATTCGATCTCTTCCACAGTGTATGAAAGTAGTATTTGAAACAATTCTAGAACTGTGTGAAGAAATAGAGCTACTGACAAGAGAGAATGGAAAATCAAGCATTGCGGTCCCAAATTTTAAACAAGCCGTATGATTATTCTAAGTTCAAATTTTCCACTTTTGAATGCTTCTTGACTATATTCATTTTATCTTATCAGATAATTAATTATTTTACTTGCAGGTTTTTAACTTAGCAAAAGGCTACATGGTTGAAGCAAAATGGTGTCATGAGGATTACATTCCAACATATGATGAGTATAAAGCTAATGGAGTCATTACTTCTACTTTCCCTTGTACAATAACTCTGTTTATTAGCCTTGGAGAATTTGCAACAGAAAGTATACTCGATTGGATTTTTAGTGATCCAAGTATCGTGGCAGCTGCATCAGTTATTGGGAGATTACTGGATGACATGGCCTCACACAAGGTACTGATTGAGTTCTCCTTGAAATTGCGCATTTATCTCACCTAGAGTTATTTATTCATCAAAGTAAAAAATATGCATAATTTTGAAGTTCCTACAAAATTTAATAATAGGGTTTTCTCTAATGAATAGTTTGAGCAAGAAAGAGTACATGTGGCATCAGCTGTGGAATGTTGCATGAAGCAGTATAACATTTCAGAAGTAGAGGCTTATAAGTTAATTCACAAGGATGTTGAAGATTGTTGGAAGGTTATAAATGAAGAGTATATGAACTCAAGTGGTATTCCAAAGTGTGTGTTGGATTGTATAGTTAATTTGGCACGTATATCTGAGGTTTCTTATGAAAATCATGAGGATAAATATACAAATGCAGCGCTAAAAGATTACGTTTCTTCATTGCTGGTGGATCCCGTGTCCATCGATCAGGAGAAATTATCTACCATATAAACGAGTGGAGCATGTCTTATTATCCAGTATCACTACATATGAGTATAAACTAATATGAATGAAGGGGAATAAATTGTGCCCATGAAAATTAATTCATCCTTAATGTTGTGTGCTTTCACTTGTTTAATTATCAATGTAATGAGGTGTAACTGTTTTACATTTAAGTTGTACTTGTTCCTTTTTATTGTACGTTAGCTGTTTAGTTTGCTTAAGTATTTGTTAAATATGAAGCATTTGGAATGCCATTCATCCAAGTCCAAAGGTATTTGTATTCGGTGTGAGTAGCATAACCACGACGCTGTATATCCTCTATCAGCATGCCCAAGATGTAAAATGTAAAAGAACAACAGAAAATAAGAAAAGTCTGCTGGCCCAATATCAAAGGATGGAAGAATATAACTAAAGAAAAATAAACTAAAAAATAAAAGAGAATGATTCAAAAAAAGAGAAAAGAAACTTTAGAAGATTTTTATTTCTCAAAATGACTTGATACAAATGACAAATGACTAACTCTATTTATAATAATCATAAGAATATTTTAGACTCCTAAATTCCCAACTATCCTAATAATTGTGGACTTCTCCCAACTATCCTGTTAATATTAGATATCTCTAGTCTAGAATATTGTAGACTTCTCCCAACTACCCTACTAATTATAGAAAAGTCTAGAATATTGTAAAACAAAAAATCAACTTTATTTTCAACACTCCCTTAAAGTGATTTTTTTGGATATTATCCTGAATCTCGTACGAAGGAAGTCTTGGAAAATGACTTTGTGAAAATGTCGACAATATTTTCCTCACTTTGCACTTCCAATACGTCAATGGGTGCTTTCAAGAACCTTTTCTTTAAAAAAAGTCATGCTCTGGGACGATTGTGTTTGTGCATGCGTTTGTGTTTTGTGTTTGCATTTGATCTCCCTCCGATTCCGCTTTTCACTCTGTTATACACTGTTTCAATCCAATAGAAACTCCAAACAACTTAGGAACCTTTAGCTCTGCCATATTCTCCATCGTACATGGCAAGAAGCCAGCGGCACCATCGACATGCACGGTATTATCAATCGAAGAAACATGCTTCGTAGGTAAAAGTTCTAGAGCCTTCCCTTCTGGCACTGACACGGTTTTCATAACGCTAGCGGAAGATTCTAACTGCTGACGACTAAAACCAAAACCGTGATTGGTCATTGAAGTAAGTATGTTATTATACAAATTCTTTAATTGACCCATCTCGTGATTTAATTTCATGTTCTCTTTTCTCAGCCATTCAATTTCTTCCAACAGCTCAGGCAGGCGTAGTGGTGCCACTCGTTGTGTGGTACACTATATTACTATTATTTTCAACATGCAGAAATGAGTTCGAGGATAGTACCTGTTCATCGCCGGAAGTCGTTGGAGACACTACTTTTAACACTGATGCAGGCACAACCACCGTTACAATATTAGCCGTTACTTTAGTTTCATTCCCATCATACTTTTGGGGGCTAGAAAACTTAGATTGATCTTACCTTAGATGATGACCACGAACATCTGCATTGAGAAGTTTACACCACTATCTTCTTGTCTTAATTGTATCATGTATAGGAGCAACTATCTTTTTGTCTTAATTGTATCATGTATAGGAGGAACCTGCACAATAGAAAGCCTTATCCTTTCCTTAATTGATTATCAATTATTCACCTCTCCACAACCCAGACACACCGTTATATCTCCTAAATTATCGCCCTCCTCTCTTAGCCCATTTCTCTTAAGCACTCTATGGGGTCTAAACACCATCCAGGGTAAGAAATATGAATATTTGACTTCTTTTTCTTGAATCAAGACTAGTATTTCAACTGTGTCAAGCAAAATATTTTTATATTTTCAACCTTTCTATTATTAAACACTACTTTATTTCTCTTACTCCAAATCTCTATAACAATAGCTGCTTACATTCCTTTACAAACATCGTTAGATTTCTTATTTAATCCTTGTATATAAAAGTTTTACAAGTGCATAAGAGAGTTCACCGACCTAGCTAACTCTACTCTCACCCATCTATTACATACATCCCACACATTTTGAGCATCTTTGCCGCATCTCCATTCTGCACCTTCAAGACCTCCATTTATTACTCCATTAGTTTAAATTATTTGAAGATTTTGAATGTATGAGGTGTAATCTTTGAGATTCAATATTCTATATTTTGGTATGTAAAATTCTTTTTTTTTTTTTCGTACACAAGATTGTAAAATCTATTAGGTAAATCTAGATTTAATATTACCTTCCGGATCCTGCAATACAATATGTAAAAAAATATTTTACATACATCCAATGCCCACATATCCAAATTCAACCTAGAATAACTTCCAGGAGTTACACAATAAAAAAGGCAAAAGAGAGGTGCGTACAGTGAAAGATGAAGACTGAGTGAGAGAATTAATATGTTTTTTTATGTAAGGACAAAATTGTCGTTTCGAAAAGACATGGAGGTATAGAAAGAACCTATGGAGGTACAGAAAGAAACACTTGTCACCTAGAGCTTCAACTCGGCTTGATTTAAATTCATTTAAAATCTTAGACAACTTAGGACGTCTAGAAGCAAGTTTGGGCCTATTTCAATAAAATATAACTTACTCAATAATGATATGAAAATATATTCACAATATACCTAATTTAAACAAATGAATTAAAACTTAGGAGATTGCAATATGAAAGTATTTTTTTCAATTTTTGGTAACGTATTAAAATAGAGTAATTTTTGGTGTGCAAAGTCCTGGCACGACGTGAAACAATGGTGGTATTATGAGGTGAGGTTAATGGTAGTTGTCATGAAAACAACGAACTGATAGAAGGCTGTATGGCAATTATATTTCCATTTTAATTTCATAATTGTCATTACACAATAATATAGTTAGAGCACAGAGGACGAGCCTATTTCTAAGATGAAGAAAGCAAAGAAGAACCGCTGCTAATTTCATTCATGCAACTTTTTTATTCAGGATTATCCCAAGCAAGCATGCTATCCTTTTCTTTACCTTCTAAGTTAGTATTCATCAATTTCTTTACCAGTGCTCCAATTCAACATTTATTCATTCATACATGGAAAAATGTATATTTAAGGTAAAAATGGGGATATCGATTAAAATAAAAAAATTAATGAAAAAGACATGATTCCAACTTGTATGGTATTTTTATTTAGTGATTTAAACTTGAATGATGTGCAGCGATACGAAGGCAATCAGTTGAATGTCACTTGTCATGAAAATATGAAGCCATCAAGATTATGAACATTCGAATATCGTTAATCACTTTCATTCAAAATCAATTAGTTAGTATAGAAGCTAAAATGTTATTATATATCAAAGGCAAAAGAAGAACGATGAAACTACTTTAATCAATAGAAGTTTTTAATGGATAGGATTCTCCACAAGCTTTTTTTTTTAACAGCTAAAAATAAATAGAATAAATAGAATTAAGAGGCACACTTTAGGGTGTACCATCCTTATACAGTTAGCAAAATCAGGGACAACCTCTGGTACAACATAAAGAAAACAATACATGGTATAACGATCCTAACATACCTCCGACAATGGACATATGGGTCTACCATTGAACATCTACAGCCCTGCAATATAACAATAAGGAGCTAAATATCATCATTGTATGACATGCCCCCATGAGATTTATGTACTCTGATTTCTTTACTACACACATTTTCTGGGTTTAATCGAGTCACACGAGCTTAAGTGCTTGCAAAAAAGTGACCTCCTAATGTGCTCTACATGAATTTGGGAACTACTTCCCCTCACTCTCTCGCCAAGTCCCTCTCTAAAGGCCTCCTACATAATCTACAAAACTTATACCACTGAAAGAAGACACTTAACTGGTGAAAAGTATCAATCAGAGTATGAGACGGAGTTTCTCGTCAACTTATACTTAAACCATAACTAACCCTTTAACTCTGTTAGAATAAAAATCTCTTCATCATCCACTACCCTGCCACTAAAGACTACCTTATTTCTATGATTCCAGATCTCGGATACAATAGTCACTCACATCTCTTTCCATACTGTATTGACCCTATTACTATGACTCATTAAATGGAAGCTCTGAAAATGAAAAGTGATATCCTCATGCCTCACTGTCACATTCCCAACCCACCTCTCGCAATATTCTCATACTTTTTGTATCACCTTGCATGAACTGATCAGATACTGAGTAGTTTCAACACCTTCTTGACACAAAAGACAAGACACGTTCCCAAGTTGCACTCCTCTCCTCCCCAAATTTGTGCTAGTAGGTAACTTGTCCAAAAATATTATCTATACACAAACTATGGTTGATGGAGGTATTTTTAGATTCCAGAGTAATTGAAATATCTCAAAAGACTGCATTGAATCCTCTTTATTTAACACACTAACCAAACTTAACTATATATTACATAATAAGCTCTATTACATAATAAGCTCCGTTAGGTCCAACTTTTTCTATCAGAAAAAGAATTAGGTCCAACTTATTGGTGCCTAAAACTTTTGTTTGAAAATCGACAGCTTATTTATGATAACTTCCAAAAGAGTTATTCAACTTTATATTACAAGTAACTATTTATTTTTATTTTTGAACGAACCTCCCAAAATTTCATAAATAATCCTTGCATTTTATATTCGTTTCATACATTTATTTTTTTAATTATTTTAAAATCATTATCCTGACATTGTTTTATATTATACTAATAATTATAAGTGTTTAACAAAATTAAAGTGTGTATAAGGGAGTTGTAAAAAAAAAAAAAAAACAGACAGCGAAGCTATGTAATTTCACGAAAATTTCAGGAGTAATTACTGTAATTTAATCATTCAAGCTTTGATTTAACACCTAATTATCTATCTTTACTTAAAAAGAACATTATAAACAGCACAAAATGTTATTTTATGGAATTGATTTATATGAATTTGATAGTATTACGATTCTATATTGGTAATTAAATGGATCTTTTCTTGTAGTCTGTTTAATTAATAAACTACTCTTTTTCATATGAAGCACTTTGTGAGAAGCAAAAGATGTCCCTTCCATCTTTAACACTTGCTTCTACCCAACATGCAGTATCTGAACTCAGGCGACCTTGCGTCAGTTATGCTCCCAACATATGGGGAGACACTTTCCTTCAATATGCTGCTCAATCCAAGGTATTATTTCTATTACTTTCTTTTATATATATATAATGGTTACAATCATTACTTTATTCAATTATCTATAATTGGTTAATTGAATCACGCAACTATATTTACAGGACACCGATGACAATGAGAAGCAGCAAGCAGAAAAACTAAAAGAGGAGGTGAAATCAATATTTCAATCGACAATGAATCAAAACATCGTACAAAAATTAAACTTCATTGACTCAGTCCAACGTTTAGGCGTATCATATCACTTTGAACAAGAAATCAACCAATCGTTGGAACAAATTTACAACACTTTGATAGAAGATATCACTGTCAATGAAGATGGTCATTATCACTTTATTGCTCTACTCTTTCGTTTGTTAAGGCAACAAGGATATGGAATTTCATCAGGTAAGTAGATGTGGAACCTTGTTTTTATATTTAAGAAAAAAAAGTATTCTAGATACACCAAAAAAGTTATTTGCTATAAAATAGGTTTTGTTTCTTATATATGTTCAAATAATTGAACAGATGTGTTTAACAAATTTAAAAATGGCCAAGGAAACTTCAATGAAACACTTGCCAAAGATGTTGAAGGCTTGTGTAGTTTGTATGAAGCTTCACATCTAAGAATTCCTGGAGATGATGTGCTACAAGAAGCATGTGACTTCTCAAATACTAAACTTAAGTCCTTGTCAAAACAACTAAGTCCATCTGTTGTTGCACAAATCAATCATTGTTTAAGGCGACCTTTTAATAAGAGTGTACCTTGGTTTGAGACAAAGCATTACATGACTCTCTTTGAACAAGATCCTTCTCATAACGAAACTCTATTGATCTTTGCAAAAGTCAATTTCAACCTTCTTCAAAAACTGCATCAAAAAGAAATAGGTCGCATAACTGAGTAAGTCTTCTACCTTTAATTTCTTTCTCTAGCTAGTACATGGAAATACATGTCCGATCTCAAAATTTTAGATCATATAGAATAAAGTATACTTAAATTGTTGAGGTGTGATTTCTTTTAATAGGTGGAGGAAAAATTCAAATTTTGTGACTCGAGTCCCTTATGCAAGAGATAGGTCTGTTGAGAGCTATCTTTGGTCATTGGCAATATCCTACAAGCCTGAATACAGCAATGCAAGAACGTTTGTGGGAAAACTGATCCATGTTATCTGTCTTCTAGATGATACATATGATGCTTATGGCACAATTGAAGAACTTGACCTCTTCACAAAAGCAATTCAGAGGTTGATGTGTTTCACAAATTATAGCTTATATATTTCAGTGTGGAAATGACTTTAAAATTGACATGTACTTATGTTTATATATATA
>Ga0209489_108717_pt1 | contig 13476 bp, 18 predicted proteins | sample SiratrowhiteBW_FD_187527 | JGI IMG/M metagenome (GOLD analysis project Ga0209489, IMG submission 187527) | Root nodule microbial communities of legume samples collected from California, USA - Siratro white BW (SPAdes) (version 2) | ecosystem: Host-associated > Plants > Roots > Nodule | place... | reverse complement strand
ATGAACGCCATTTCCTTGCTACTCCATCCTTGACCTATCCCAAAGTTTCAAACTTTACATTGTAGACCTCCAAACCACTCCTTCATCCTCAACCTCTAAAACTTCCTAACCCTCCATTACATCATCGTTACCATGCAACTACACCAACCATGCCTCAACCCAAGACCCCAAACACCTTTGCACCATGACGAAGCCCCATGATACCAGTAACCAAATACAGCCTCTTCCAAAATCACCAAACTCCATCAACCCAAACCACTCCTTCCCTAAAGAACGCTACCTTCTTGCCACTCACCCTCACCGTTTCACGATTAAATTGCATCCATGTATCTAACAAGCCAATTCACAACCCACCGTCATCATCAATCTACCTCTCAACTTTGAAACCATGGTGCATTCTTCCATGTGCTGCACCAAGCCTCTCGTCACACTTCCATGTACCCCGCAACCTTGCACCTCGCAAGCCAAGTGTCTTCACCTTGCCTCCATCTTTCATGAACCCTCTCCACGCACTTCCATTGCACCTTGCAGAACGAAGCAGCCACCACCTTCAACCACCACTCCTTTGTTCTCGGTTGCCCCTCCATCACAGCACCTTCAACGCACGCCTTATCCTCACCAAACCTCAGGCCAAACACCATCACATAATGCCACTCATGCACTTGCTGCAACACCAACCTTAGCTACACAACCACCGCAAGCCACCCCCTCAGAAGTCACTCCCATCCAACAGCGTCATCAGCACCCCGCAAGCCTTGAAATCATGGTGGCCACCACTGTGTGCTCTTTCATGTCTACCAAGCACCTTCCACATGTACCCCAATCTAAGGCATCACATACCCTCACCAAACTACACTCCCAATGCTACAAACAAGAACTCCATCCGCCTCTCCATTAACTATCAGTCATAGTGCCTTCTGCTTACGTCAACGCCACTACGAAGCCTCCACCGTGCCTTCTGCTCACGTCAACGCCACCATGAAGCCTCCATTGTACCTCCCTATGCCACCATGGGGAACCTCCACCACATGTAAAGCCATGGTCATCCCCTACGTTCCAAGCTTGCCACCACTTTTGCTTCCTTTGCCATCTTCGTCGTGCCCCACACACTCCATGACAACCCTAACTAGTGCCAACCCTCCATTCTCAACCTCCAGCACCTTAATTATGTGCGCCTCTCCGCCACCACAGGAAGCTCTACCTCTGCCTTCTCCACAACGGCAAACTCCATCCAAAGCAACCACCATGAGAGCCTCCAATGCTGCCACCATGCACTAGCCTTTACGCGCGCCACCCTCCGCCATGAACGCTCAAAACTGCACCTAAAAACACCATGGATAGCAACGCCATGAGTAACCACCATAGGCAGCAGCAAAACCGCCATAAAAACGCCACTTACCCACTCCTAACGACTCCGCCGCCGCCGTCGGTGGCCTCCACCGTCGCCGCCGCTCTCGTGGCGGCCACCGCCTACGCAAGCAACCTCGACCCTCGCCAACCATGGCTGCCGCCGTCTCCATTGTCTCCATAGCATGTGCCTTCCAAACCCTAGATGAGTTACTAGTTAGTGGGGGTGCTGCACACACCCCCTGTATTCGTGCCTGCACCCTTTATTCTCCCAATTACCAGAATACCCCTGACTTTAGGTTGAGTTGCAGTTAGTGGAGGTGTTTCCTGCACCCCTATTTATTAAATTCTGCACCCGCGTTTTTTCAATTCCTGGAACGTCCCTGGTTACTGGTTGGGCTTCTGACTAGTTGAGCTGTTCTTTGAACCCCACTGGTTTGAGTCTGCACCTGCCTCACTATTCAATTACCAAAATGCCCTTAACACAAGTGGGTTTTTGGTCAGGGGTTTGCTTTCTGCACCTCATCTTTTGCGCCTACACCCCAGCTCTTCACAATCCCAAAAATACCCTTTTGACTAGTTGAACTACTTTCTGCACCTCCTTTAATTAGGATTTACACCCTACATTTTTCGAATTCCAAAATTATTCCTTACAAATACCCAAGTAAAGAACTATGTAACCCTGATTCTCTATCCACAATAGAGATACGTAGGAGCGAGGTCAAATCCTTGTCGGGCTCCCTTTTCTAAAAATATATTTTGTTTGTTATTGTTTGCATTTTTATTTTGTTTCATGGGAAAAATAAACATTTTATGAAATCACCTTTATTTTATTCATTTAATTAGAGGTACCGTCTTAGGACGGGCGTTGTGGGGGTGCTAATACCTTCCCCACACGTAACCGACTCCCGAACTCTAAATCTGGTTTTGTGAACTTGTCTTATCTGATTTTTGGTTTTCCATAGTTTTTTCCTTTAAATTATGGTGGCGACTCCTCTGTTTTATTAAAACATAAGTTTTTCAAGATCGCCGTCCCGGTTGCGACAATATGATTTGCAAAAGGGGTGAGGTTGGACCTTGGACTGAGCTGAGAGGGTCACACACCATCACATGATTTACAAAATGGGTGAGGTCGGACCTTGGACTGAGTTGAGAGGGTCATACACCATCACATGATTCAGAAAAAGGGTGAGTTCGGACCTTGGACTGAGCCGAGAGGGTCACGCACTATCACATGATTCTCAAAAGGGTGAGGTCAGACCTTGGACTGAGCCGAAAGGGTCACACACCATCACATATTCAAAAAAAGGGTGAGGTCGGACCTTGGACTGAGCCGAGAGAGTCACGCACCATCACATGATTCACAAAAAGGGTGAGGTCGGACCTTGGACTGAGCCGATAGGGTCGTACACCATCACATGATAAATAATGAGGTCCAAAGGTGAATATCAAGTGAACACTAAAATGAATTTGGCATGTTCTAAAGTGAGTGTATGAATGTATGAATGCATGCCATTTTTCTATTCTCTTGATGAGTGTGATTGCATGAATGAATGCATGAGACTCTAATTTTCATTTATGTTTGAATGAGAATGAATGCATGAGACTTCATGAGAATGGATGAATGCATGAAACTTGATGAGAATGCAGGAGAGTTTATTTTTTTTTCAATTTTTCCTTTTTCCTTTGTCACTCAGAGTCAATTGTTCTCTCTGCTATCGTTGAATTCATTTATATAAAAATTTTGTTCTTGAAAATGAGGAATGTTTCAAATCCTGAAGTTAATGTTAAAATTGGGTATTATTGATTTTTCCTTAAAACAATGCATGCACTTGGATCCCCATAGGTGGATGAAAAATGTGGGAGGAAAATTTGAAGAACTTTAAAGGAAACTGGGATGACAGTCTCAAATGTGCTATTATTCGCATACCTCTGCAATAGAAAATTTTTATGAAATGTATATATACGAAAGAGGACTGCCCCAGTTTTGAGATAAAAGGGTGAGAACAGGTCTGGAGGAAAGGTGATTTCTATGAGTAGTGTGGTAAATAAAAAGGATTGCCCTAGTATAGGATTTTCTCAGTTGGCTTGTTGGGTGATAAAAGAATCTTGTCTTCTACCATAGGCATTCCAAATATTTTTCTCTTTTTTTCTTTTTTTCCCTTTTTTCACTTCTTTTTTCTACTTTTTTTAAACTGCATTGTTAGTAACGTCTTCTTGTCTCAAGGTTAAGCTTTGAAAATTAAAACAATCATTCCTCAATCAATATGGACTTTATTAGGCTTGTAACATGGCTAGGGGTTAAAGGGTTGTCAAGAAAAGGATATGAAGGCTCAAAAGTATTTGTGGGTTTTCGTTTATGATTACTTATAGAACAAGCATCATCAACTAGGTGTTGTATTTAGATCAATCAAGGTGTTTTCTTTACAAACCTTATATTTTTTCATTCTTTTCTCTTTTCCTTTCATTTATTAATTTTTCTTTTCATCACTTTGTAATTTTCTTGCAATCATTCCATTCCTTGATTGATTCCTTCTATTTAATTCTTAGGAGCTTTTGGTACACACCTTGGGCTGACTTTCAGGGTATTAACAATCATTGTTCAGGGTGATTTTGAAAAAAATATTATTTTTTTGGCTCAAAGAGGGTTCAAGGGATATATATATATATATATATTTTGGATAAAGAAACATGGTCATGTATCATTTCAAATCATGTTTGCTTTATTTTCAAAAGATTAACCTTGAAACAACATTCAATGACTTCCAACACAGGTCATCATTTTTTATTTTTATTATATTTTGTTTTGTCCTCTCTTTTGCTTAGACCGCCCTCAGTTTAACAAACCTTTAATTTTATTTTTGCCCCTGATAGATTCGAGATCAACCAAACAAATACGAGAGAAAACCAACATTTCTGCCCCAGTGTGATATTCTTATTTTGATATTTTGGACAATGATTATAGCTAACCAGGGCAAAGCAAATATCTTCTTTTTTTTTTTATAAGTAGGAAGAATGAGTTTCAACAACATGCAAATATTTTAATCGAACATATAAGTTCTTATCCCTTATTAAAACATTGAATCAAGGAAAGGTTGAACATCCCTATTTCTTTTTTCACAATACCATGAATTCAACGGTCTCAAGAACAAATGACTCATTGTGGCTACTTTTCTTTTTACATTTTTCTATCTATTTACTTTCTCTCTCTTTTTTTTATTTATTTTTTATTTCCACGATACCCTTTAGGACTTGCCTTTGATAGCAATCAACGAGTATTAATTATTGGTGAATGATTCCAGGGTGTTTATTAACGAATGTATGTTTTATACCATTTTTTGTAACATATATGCTGAAATAACTTTGTGAAACAACTTTGTGAAACAAAAGGAATGATATTTATAAAGAAACATTTGTAAACTACATCAAATCATGAAAATAATGTCAATATCTCAATACAAATTCTCGTCGTCACGGAATATTAGGCATAAAATTTCTTGACTAAGTCAGAGTTGACCGGCAAAGGTAATTCTTCCCCATCCATTCTTGTAAGAATTAATGCTCCTCTAGAGAATGACTTCTTTACCATGTAAGGCCCTTCATAATTTGGAATCCAGTTTCCCCGGTGATATCTTTGGATTGGTATATTCTTTCTTACCACTAAATCACCTTCGTGGAATTCTCGAGGACACACTTTCTTGTCGAACGCCTTCTTCATTCTTCTTTGATACAACTGCACATGATATACTGCTGCTAATCTTTTTTCATCAATGAGGTTAAGTTGATCATATCTGGCCTGAGTGGTAATTGATGTTGCACTATGTCAGGGTCTAATCCAGGTATATCTTGGTAAGACCGAGCAAAAATATCCCTGAATTCTCTTAACAAAGCATACAATTGCCCCTATATTTCTTTTGTCATTCCTGTACCTATCTTGACCTCTTTTTTCTCATTTTCATCTCCTAAATTGATTAACTCTATCTCCTCTTGATGTGGTTTTATCTCCCTTGCTTCTTGTTCGACTAATCTCAACAATTCAGGAGAAGGTTCCCAGTCTTCTTCATAATCATCTTCCGTGTTATTGACGAGAAGTGTAAAATTAGTGTATGAGAAATTGTTATTTTCAAAAGACTCATCAACATATCTGCATTATTCAAATTTTTGAAAATAAATAGGAAAGAAAGAAAAAGTGAAAATGAAAATACAAATTTTATCATGCAAATGCGCAATACTGCGCTTCCTAAGGGAAAAAATTCAAATTCAACTTGAAATAACCAAACCAAATGAAACAACAAATCATAAAAACTAGCCCATGCAAAACAAATATCCTAAAGCTCTGGAAGAAGCAAAATGATTGATAAAAAACATTACATTTCGTTCCCATTAAACACCCTTGACACATTCACAGACACCCAGTTGTTGAGTTGCACGTGGGGAGAACAAGGGTGCACAAAATTTAGACTCTTCCACAATTGCTGCCACTTGATTTGTATTTATCCAACCAGCACTATGGAAGCTTTGATTAATGTCGCACAAGGTGATTCTTCCCATCTTCAGCTCGCGGCCCTCCAGTCTTGCCATATTCTTTTCTTTTCTTTCTTCAAATACCCTTCTCTTATCAGCCTGGGTCGGTTTGTAACCCAACCCATATCTTCCTTTGTTTCCGACCAATTCCAATGGGAATACAGGTCCCGTTCCCTTCTTGCTAAGTCCATTTCCATACTTGTATCCCTTTCTTAGCATAGTTTTTGCCATCCTAAGTGATGCATTAGACAAGTAAGGATTTAATTGAAAGGGCTCGACATACGCATTATTCACAATCTCTAGAGCTTGAAAAGATGTTTCTAGGGCTTCTTCAGCAGTCTCAATGTATCTAGAGGACAGTGGCCCACTCACTATGAAATCTTCCTCTCCAGAAACTATTATCAACTTGTCATCTATTACAAACTTCAGTTTTTGATGTAGCGTGGACGGTACAACACCAGCAGAATGAATCTAAGGACGTCTCAATAGACAACTTAAGATGGGAGTATATCCATTACTTGAAATGTTATTTGGAAAGTACTGGGTCCAATTTGCACTGGTAGCTCTATCTCTCCAATGACTTCCCTTTTACTTTCGTTGAAAGCCCTTACGATGGTAGCACTTGGTCGCATATGAACTCCTCCACCTGGTAGTCGATTTAATGTGGCTTTCGGCATCATATTTAAGGACGATCCATTATCGATAAGCACACGTGCTATAACATAATCCATGCATGTCACAGATATATGTAAAGCTTTGTTGTGCCCCCTTCCTTCCATTGTAATTTCTTCGTCAGTGAAAGTCAGATAATTATTAGCTGTGAGGTGGCTAACAATCTCTTCAAACTTGTCCAACGATATGTCTTGCTCCACATGAGCCCCACTTAAAATTTTCATTAACAACTTCCTACGGGTCTTTGAGTGCATCAACAATGAAATCCTGGCTGGCATGCGATTCAACTGGTCTACCACTTTATATTCACTCTACTTAATGAATTTCAAGAATTCACATGCCTCTTCGTCAGACACTTCCCTCTTTTCTCTTCTCACACTCCCTCCGGATTCTTCATCCACCTGCGGGGCTTTTCCAAGAATGCCCTTGCTTTGTCTGCTATCGCTTCATCTTTGGATCTTTCTCTATAGTTGTATTCACTCCTTAACTCTAGTGGTACAAAGAGGCGACCACTACTTATTATTCCTTCTATACCGACGATGTTGCTGATAGCCTCATTGTTATCGAGGTTCTTATCTTTTTCTTCACCTTTCTCCTTACCTCTCAACACGTTAACTCCATATTTCCATGGGACCGCCTTCTCACTTTTATAGGGAAAAGGGAAGGAAGTCTGTATCATAATAGGTTGTCGCCCCGGTGGTACGCTGGAAGACTTAGTGAAGTGTATCACTAGGGGCTTTGGTGTGGGTGAAATAGGCTCCTCTCCCATTTGCACAAACACCTCTTCTTCTTTTTTTACGGTAACATTGTATGAGGTGTCTATCAATCAAATCTTGCAAAAACCACTTGAATTCAGTACATTCTTCAATAGAATGCTGAGTAGTTTAATGAAAACCACACGTGTCTTCTTGATTGTAACCAAGCTTCATCAAACCAACTCGGTAAAGTGTCATGAATATGCTTCTCATGGAAATTTGAATCCCATAAACCGTTCTTACCAAATGATGTTCTTCCTCTGGTATAATAGCATTTGTTGAAGCACCTGTATGCCCTGACAAAGGATTTTTTTCTACACTTGGTTTTTCTTGAAAGGTCAACCATCTAGAGTCAATTAAAGCTTGTACTTTGTGTTTTAATGCCATAAATTTTTCAGTGGAATGGCCTGGAGCCCCACCATGATAATCGCATTTAGCATTTTCATCATAATTTTTGGGATATGGTGGTTGTAACGGCTTCAGAGGGCACAATGCAACTAAACCACTCTAAAGGAGTCTTGACAAAAGTTCTGTGTATGTCATAGGGATGGGAGTGAAATTAACAAAATTCCTCTCTTGTTTGAAGTTTCCCTTTGAGGCCACACCCTGATTCTGAGCTTGAACTTGATTGGAATTATTTTGCAAAAGTGGTGCTTGATATGAGACTTGTTGCTGAGATGGACCTTGTTGGTATGATGGCAATGCATTGGCGACATATGGGAATTGTGACGAAGATGGCTGTTAATTTTGCTTATAATAAGGAGGGGTACGACTTCCTCAATGAGGAACAGTTGATGCGGTCTGAACTTCACCTTCTTTTTTCTTGTTAGGATTGAACCCAGGTTTTCTAGCATTAGTGACTGCAGGCGAGCCTTGTGCTATTTTCCCACTTTTCAATCCATGTTCAATCCTTTCTCCAATAGTGATAATATCGGAGAAATTTAAAGGAACGCTTCTAAGCACTTGCTCATAGAAAGGAGATTGTAATGTTTCTATGAACATGGTAGTCATCTCTTTCTCATATAGTGGAGGTTCAACTTGGGCAACAAGCTCTCTCCATCTCTGTGCATACTTTTTGAAGGTTTCAGAGCTTTTCTTCATCATGCCTTGCAATTGCATTCTATCAGGAGCCATATCCATATTGTACTTGTAGTGCTTCAAAAAAGCATCTACAAGATCTTTCCAGGAGCGAACCCTAGCCGGTTCCAGATACATATACCAGTTCAAGGCCATTCCTGCTAGGTTATCTTGAAAAATATACATCAGTAGTTTTTCATCGTGAGCATGAGCAGCCATCTTTCGGCAATACATGGTTAGATGACTCTTTGGACAAGTTACTCTCTTATATTTTTCTAACTTTAGCACTTTAAAATTGGGAGGGATCACGACATCAGGAATTAAGCATAATCCAGCGGCATCTCCAAATTCACGGGCACTGGCTCTTCAATCACTCTGAGCCTTTCCTCTAAAATTTCCAACTTATCCTTGGTCTTGTCAACACTAATCAAAGCATTTTGAATATCTTCGGGAATATTGACCTTTGCCGAAGATGGTTCACCAGTAAGAATCTGTAAGACTTGTGGCTGGGTAGTAGTGTCGGGCACGGTAGTTGTCTCAATCACATTTTCACCTACGCCCTAAGTGTTCAGGGTCATTTGGTCAGGAGATTCCTCAATGGGTGGAGTGTAACCTGGAGGAAGCCCATACTGAGGAAAAGGGGTAGCGGTCCCTTGAGTGTTGACATCCTGAGTCTGAGACATTGCAGGGTGGGAAGAGATCACTCCTTCATGCCTAGTAGTAACATCACGTTTGCTATCCAAGATTGTCAGAGCTTCGAGAATCTGACTCAATTGATCCTTTAGACCATGAATCTAACTCATTTTATCCTTTAGATCATTGATATCATTTTTCATTGTTTTCAATGTTTCTTGTGTTGTCTCCCAGTCTTCCATATTCTGCCGATTGGCGCGAGTCCTATATGGGTGTCGTGAAAATTTTGTCGTTATTGCTTTTACTGAATTTTATTTGAAATGAATTAGATGAAAAAAAATAAAAAATAAAGTATGAACAAAATGCAACTAGTCGGAAATTATAATGTTGTGTAACTGATACGAAATGGAAATTAACACAGATCTGGAATATCAAAGCAATCTGATTTATTCAAGGAATTCAAATCGATACATCTTCAAAGGAGAAACAAAATGAAACTATTATCAATCCCTAGCACGAGCAACTAAAATCTTCATATGCTCCACTAGCCACTTGCAATGATCGAGAAAAATCTGAACTTCTCGCGGAGGGTCACGAAATGTCACTGTGTCAGCTTCACGTAACATTCTAGGTACGTCATCGATAGCCCCGTTAGCTAGAGCAGCCAATTGGGAAAAATTTCTCCTCCAGTGTACCACATCTTTCTCTTGTTCAACCATATAATCTCTCACACGAGTCATCACAGCTTGGTGTCTCTCCTCCGCTGTCGTTAGTCGCATGCGCTCTTCATTCACCCTTTCCTCGCATATTGCCACGGTCTCTTTCACTTGGTGTTTCATGCTATTAACTTGGAGTTGTAGCTCAACGCATTATCCCTTTCTATGTCTTCATATAAGTTCTTCCATTGGTGTTCTGCTGATAGGGCCATATTTCGCTCTTCTGCTCTCATTGTTAACTCTTTATTGGCTGCATACAGATCCTGCTTAATTCTATGTGTATAACCTCTTTCTGTTTTTTGTTTTCTAACCAACCCTTCATATGCTTCTGTCTTTTCCTCATACTTTTTTTTGAGATCTGCATAACTATGTCGTAGGCCCAGGAAGTCATCATCTATCTTGGCATTTTTCTCTTTCAATCTCGTAACCTCCTCTTTTAGCTGCTTTACTTCCTCTGATTCCATATTCTGCATCTGTTATTTGTTTGTTAAGCAAGTGGAGATTTGTTCGAAAGGCAACTTGACATTTTCGACTCTCTCTGTAATCCATTGTCGATAAGGGATTTCTCTGTTCACTACCCAGGCTCTTGAATCCCTTTCCATATGAATCACATTTCTCCATTTTTTCTGATATCACGGAGAACTTCAGTAGCACCCCCATCCTCATAGGAAATCGACAAAGTGGTAAGAGCATCGGGTGTTGGTGACCCTTTTATGGGATACCCAAATTGCCTCTGAGCCAGCACTGGGTTATAATTAATACAACCCCTGGTACCTATAAGTGGCACATTTGGGTAGTTTCCACAATGGTATATGGTGAGTGACTTTGTTGCCATGATGGTTGCCATTTGATTTTTCTCTCGGTTAGACTCGCAAAGAATTGTGACCAATCTTTTGATTCTTTCATCTCAGGCCCGTGTTGTAACACTTCCTTGACGGGACATTTGATGTTGATCACTTTATCACTAACACGAGATGTAAGCGAAACATATAATGCAGGTAGGTAACATGACACCTTCTTTTGCTTCATTTTGTAATACGAATCGAGAGTTTCATAGATATAAGCTAAAATGGTTGTGACTGGATTCTCAGATCTAGTTTTCATTGCAACAAACACATTGATAGCGACATAGTTCACAAATCCTTCCAAGTTGGGAAATAACATGATGCCGTAAAGAGTTAGAGCTAAGACATCCATAAATGTACCCCAATCTTCCTTTTCGGCTAACCGGTATAGATAATTCTCTAAGAATTTCTGTGGGAAACCTTTTGTATTTTTTCTTTCTACTAGCTTGCTTTGCAACTCCTTAGGGTGTATTTTTAGGATTTCAGCCAATGTTGGGATACAACTGTGTTGTTCAAAATATCTGTACGGAATCTTCCCTTCCATTGGCAAGTCAAGGATCTGCTCAAATTCTTCGATAGTCGGTACTAGCTGAAAATCTTGGAATGTAAAACATCTGAGAGGCGGATAGTAGTATTGTGCTAAAGCTGTGATTGTAGATATGAACCTCTACCTCCAATAGACTCAGTAGATTCTCGTACTTTATTCTGAAGGCATCACTCTGTATTGTTTTGAGCTTCCGTCCCAATGCTCTAAGATTGGTCAAATTGTTTCCCTTTATCTTGAAAAATAACTTTTTCTTCAATGAACTTGAATCAAATTCATTCTCAACTCCAGACCCCATATTAATTTCCATTTCCACAACTTTATAATTTCTAACCTTCAATGAATAAAAGTAAGGTTAAATGAGAAAATGCATGAAATGCATTAGGGAAAAAGAATAGGAGTTACATTTCTTATATCTCGTATCCTTCTTCTCCAATTATGACAAGATAAAAAAATGCAACGGATGCTTGTATAAGGAACAAAATTTATTTATTTACAAAACACTCTTTATTTTTTTATTTTGTTTTTTTTAAAAAAAGAAAAGTATGGTGAGAGGTAAAGACGTGCAAAATATCTCCCTTTGTGCCCTAAACCAGGTTCAACATACCTAAGGGTCTGTGGCATTAAATGCACACTCACATAGGTTGGCTCCTAATTCCTAAGGATATAAGGCCACTAGAGCTATAGCTCACTCCATCGCATACCCATAGCAGTTGGTAAACAACTTTTATGGACATACAAATGAAGCAAACAAATTCTAGCTGGGGTTCTCGCAAAAGCCAGAAAAGGAAGTACATCCTTGTGACATTGCTACACAACCCCTTCTACTTCTAAGCTTTCGTAGACCCGAGTATAGGGCCTCACTCATGATATGCAAAAGTAAATGTGTGTGTGTGTGAAGGGAGAATAATGCACCCAAACCCCCCACCTGCAAAACAGCCAGAAAATTTCCCAAGTAGATATAGCATGTCGTCTATCCTAGGGTTCAATTATTCAAGCAAGAACAAACAAAAATACATATATACAAAGAGAAAGACAAACACAAAGATTTAGAAAATCACACTCATATTTACTTATTTAATTAAAATTGGCTTGACTCTCAAGTAAGTCTCCAATGGAGTCGCCATCTGTCGCAACCGGGGTCATGACGGAGACGACGAACAAAATAAAATTATTTTTAATTTTCAAAACAGAGGAGTCGCCACCATAGTTTATTATGGAAAACTATGGAAAAACCAAAAAAATAATAAAACAAGTATGCGAAAACTGGATTTCGAGTTCGAGAGTCGGTTATGTGTGGGGAAGGTATTAACACCCCCATAACGATCGTCCTAAAACGGTACCTTTAATTAAATAAATAAAATGAGTGTAATTTTCAAAATATTTATTTTTCGACAAAAAATGAAAATAAAAAACAAAAATATTTTTTTATTTTTGAAAGAGGGCCTGACAAGGTTTGACCTTGCTCCTACGTATCTCCATCAAGGGTGGAGAATCAGGGTTACGTAGTTCTTTAGATAAGATTATTTATCGGGTTGATATTTTTATTGGTGACATTTTTGTGATTAACTTTTTATATTTGATATTAAAATGATTTATTTCCAAAGTTTCATATTAAATATCTCGTGACGCGTGTGGCCATTTGATATTTAAGAAACATTTGAAATAATAATATTAAATATCGTATAACGCGTATGGCCATTTGATATCTAATATTATTAAAAAAATAATATTCCAAAATTTTATTTTCTAAAGTTTATATTAAATATCGTATGACACATGCTGCCATTTGATATTTAAAAACTTTAGAATAATAATATTAAATATCGTATGACGTATGTGGCCATTTGATATCTAACATCATTAGTGTTAGCACCAGTGGACTGCTGCAGTGATTTGATGAATTCAACCAAGTGAAGATGCTCTAGATCATGTGATGGATGGATGAAGACCTCTTGAAGTTTGAAGAATTGAATCTAGGATCTAGAATGTGTTGTGGGAGTAAGTTTGAAGTCCAAATTGGTGAGGGTTATGATCTCAATCGAAGAAGGGCTCCTTAATAATTTTTCTAAACAAATAAAACATTTGAAAAATTGATAAAGGTAAAAACTGATTTTTAAATAACGGTTATAACTAACTGAGAAAAATCTAGTCGACTAAACTGTGATTCAATCGACTGAAACCGTTATGACAGTTGGTCTATAAATACTTGGCGCGCGAATTTTTAAAATGAGATATACAGAGTAAGAATTGTGAGAAGATTACTGAAAAGAGAGAAAAGCAAAAGCGATCTACGGTTTTTCATCAAGAAACGAATCAAGCTATATGTTTTACTCCAAGAACTGATTTCTTGAACAAAAGAA
>Ga0209489_108716_pt1 | contig 13481 bp, 4 predicted proteins | sample SiratrowhiteBW_FD_187527 | JGI IMG/M metagenome (GOLD analysis project Ga0209489, IMG submission 187527) | Root nodule microbial communities of legume samples collected from California, USA - Siratro white BW (SPAdes) (version 2) | ecosystem: Host-associated > Plants > Roots > Nodule | place: USA... | reverse complement strand
GGCGGTTTTTTTTTTTTTTTTTTTTCCACGTTTGGTGGAAGAGGGAAGAAGTCTAGTTGGCTTTGTGAATCTCGTAATCAACATCTACTCGATCCATTTTCATAAAAAAAAAACATTTTGTATAAACATCTTATCTTAAAAAATATTTTTTTTATAAACATCTTATCTTATCACATTTTGTATAAACATCTTATCTTAAAAAATATTTTTTTTATAAACATCTTATCTTATCACAGTAAGAATGAAATTACAGTAAGAAATTACAATAAGAATGACATTACAATAAGAATGAAATTACGAATCTCATAATCAACATCTACTCAATCCATTTTCATAAAAAAATATTTTGTATAAACATCTTCTCTTATCACAGTAAGAATGAAACTACAATAATATATGTATAATGAAACTACAATAATATGTATACTGGGTTTCAATAATATATGTATAATGAAACTACAATAATATGTATACTGGGAGCCAGGTTCTCATTTAATAGGCGGACAAGGTTTGTAAAGTATGCAAAAATGTTCATAATTAACATTCATTAGAAAATCTAAACATCCATTAATTAAGCAACATTTATTCACTTCTTAGTAAATTTTTTAAAATAAGAATTAATAATTTTGAGTTTTGAAGCAATTAAAATATTTCTTATAAATCAAAACTAAATTCGGACTATAACTCAATAATTTTATATTTTTTAAAATAAATAAAAATGCTTTGTAAGAAGTCTGAGGACTGCGAAATTATTCTAATCTTCATTTTCAAAGTACCCAACGTAATAAGAGTGCCTATCTGTATTTCATATCTGTATTTCATTCCAAAGAAGATAATAATTTCATATCTGGAAGCATGAGACGAAAAATAATTTAGTATATATTTTACACCAACAAAGCCCATTACAAAATTAATTTTTCTTAAAAAGAAAAAAAGAATTTCTAAATTACACATTTAGTTTATCTCCTTTTGACATGTAATGTAGTAGCAAACTAGAGTGAATTACATGAAGATGAAAATGTGAAAATGTGTTGGTGATGCGATCTAAGTTTGGGTTGATGGCCACTTGTTATCGGTATTATCCCAGAAGTACCCAAGGAAAGTCTTGGCGGCATCCAAGCTTGGAAAGTACGTCGGTTCAAGGAATATCTGAGTCAACGAGTCACCAGAGTCGCAACTCAGCCCAACTCGGTTGCCGTTAGCCTCTGAGCTTCCTGTCACCACCGTCAAAACTTGCTTATACGCGTAGAAGAACCTCTTCATCGCCGCCTCAATCGCCTGCATAGCCTGCAACAGGTGAACCTTCTCGAACTCGCTCTTCGATACGTACAGTTTCATAGCCGCTTCTTGAATCCTCGGTCCTCCCTTCGGATCCACCTCCACCTCCAATACCTCCGGCACCCTGTGCCTCAGATCTCTGCACATTTTCGTCAGTTCCACCAATTCCTTCGATCTGAAGCAGAAAGACGCCATTTCACCACTTGACGAGCGGACCGATAGCTGGTTCTTCAAACGCAGGAACTCGTCGGGATCCATCATCAGGTGGAGATCCTCCACCTCCGCGAGCAGCTTCCAGATGCGCTCCACCGCATGGCAGTCCTCTGCCGCCTGCTCCAACCTCTTTGAGAGGATAGAGTCGGCGATCCTCTCCAAAAGCTTCCGCGACGTGTGGATCCACGACTCCGCGATCTGGTGCGTGGCATGCACCGCGTGGTTCTCGTGGTTCTCCACGCGCTCGTCATAAGGGGTAGTCTTGAGCGCGTGGATTTCATTCGGTTTGCAGACGCGATCATAGAGCAGGCTCGGTTTCCCCGCCAGGTTGGACTCTCCCAAACCTAGCGTGTAGCTACATCTCCTCATTTGGCATTCCACTGTGAGAAGAATCCTCTGCGCCACGTCCTTGGATCTGTACCACGTGGCAAGCCGCGGAAGAAGGCTGACCTCGCTGTAGCTTCGGCTCTCGCTGTTGTTGGTGTTACCTAGAGTAAGATCAGCGGTTGGGACGGTGCCACGTGTCTGAGAATTGTGCTCCTCGTCTTCGCATAGCATGGCTATGATCTCAATCTGATGAATAGCGAGGGACTCTATCCTACGGTTCCATTCTCTTCGGTTGGAATGAGGCCTGGGATCGGAGAAAACAATGGAAAGAAAACGGAAAGTGATTTCTAAAGCTTGCAAGGCAGGTTTTAGGATTGGTTCGTTGGTCCAATTGGGGAAATCTCTTGAATTCCAAAGGGTTCTGAGTTGGGGAAGAGAGAGATAGTAATCATATGCAGCACAGAGTGAAGGTGCAGCGGGAGAGATGTCTGTGGTGCGGAAGGGTAGTTGCAAAGAGGGTAAGGAGTTGGCGGGGAGAGAGAGTTTTGGAGATTTGGTAGACATGTCGGAAGCTGGCATCTTTGATTTCCAATGTAAATCAACCATTTTGGGAGTTTTGTGTTGTGTGTATGAGAGAAGGGAAGTAGTGTTGTGACGTTGAATTGAAAAGGGGAAGGGAAGAGGTAGGGGTATTTATATGGAAGGAAGGAGAGGAGTGATGATGTGTGAAATTTGAAAGACGTGTGGACTGGGAATGTTGGGAGCATGAAGAAGGAGGTATTTGAAACTTGAAAGTCGCGGTGGTTTGAGAATGATTTAAAATTACGGAAAGTGGTTTGGGATAAATAATATATTTATTTGTAGAAGAATTAAGGAAAGTAGGCAATATTTATCTTGTGGGATGGTGGAGCGGCAATGCAAAATTCAAGCTTATCCAAAAGTGAAGGACAAGGAAGAGGGTGTCTGTTTACTTTCAACTCTCAAGGACCATATTAATTATTTATAAATAATTAAAATAACAAAAGTTGTGCTGCTATGGGATAGTCCAAGTCAGGGCACGCGTTGGAAGACAGCGTTTGGTTCGGCCAATGCCCACCGCTTTTTCACAATCCTCCTCTTCTGTCCCCAATCATTCGGCGCTCGGCGTTGTGCTGTAACAGATGGGCCTGGCCCATCTCACTCAGTAATCCATCAAATATTATACTCCTTTTTTTATTTTTATACTAATAAATAATTAACCTTTATTACTTTTGCAAACTCCAATCATACTTATTTATAATTTTACACTTCTTTTAACTTTTATATACTTTAATATTTACAAGCACTGAGAGGTTGTTGATCTTTAGAGTTATTAATAAATCTCATTATCCATAGTCTCTTCATGTCCTGATGCTTTAAGAGTAAGAGACTCTGGACACTTTGAATCATGTCACTATATCCACCAATCATCTAACTTTTTTTTTTTTTGCATGTCACATATTTTGTTGGAAGTTGAGATTTGAGATGCATTATTCTACTATGTTTGGTAAATTATTTTATTGATATCAAGATACGCCATCATGGACAGTCAAAATAATGCTTCTCTAAAACCTAAATAAATAATCAAATTTAGCTTATTTTTTCAATAACTATGAAATGTTTATTTACTCTATTAATAATTATTAGTCATCAAACTTTGTTAATCACTTCTAATATTCTACCTATTTTTGTCTACAAAACTCAAAAGACTTTAACAAAAGAACTACCTTTCACTAATCACCTTTTTTTAATAATTTGGTAATAACAATGCTGCCTTTCATTGGAGACAAAAACAAGTAACTAAAACACTTTGAATCTAGATTAAAAAAAAAAAAAAAAAAAAAAACAAACCCAAAAAAAAAAAAAAAAAAGTAAACCAATCCATAAAGTAATAAACAGGTCTGACATAAATGCTGTGATCAGATCCTTTTCAATCTGAATGATAATAATAATTAAACAGTAAGCAATTTCAGTGTGGTTCCTGCACAGTGGCCTAATTCATGAACTTACTTTAACTCAGTTTTAAGTAATATTCATGAAGACTTTGTTTGGGCAGATGCACAGTAACTACCATATTTATACATATATCTAGGAAGAAGATGGAACATAGATATGGATAGTGTGCATTCCTTAACGAGGAAGAAAATGTAGGAGTAGACTACATACGCAGAATGCGAATGGTTATTTGGTACTGATGCCTGAAGTTTCTTTGTGACAAACTGCTGCCCAATTTGCCCGTGCTTTCTGGGAAAACCACTGCGCCCACACTCCACCACATCCACTGCTTATTTTATCCAACACGGTTTTCACTACCAATAAATTTTACCTTCACTGCTATTAATTTTTTTTCATAAACAATGTTTTTTTATTTAAATATTATGAAGAAAAAAAGGTAATCCAAGAGGCTCAATTAAAAGTCTGAATAATAATCATGAAAACATTCTTCAGTGTGAATAATTTCTTTAACAAGAAACTTATCGGTGGAATTCCCCAACTTTGTCATGTGTCAGAAGATAAGATACCCAGTAGCAGTCAGTTTCATCTTTTATAATGCAGAACAAAATAAAACCATTTACTATAAAAGCAACACAAATTACATTACACCGATTAAACTGAGAATTGGAACAACCAGCAATTATATATTTATGATGACTAAAAAGGTTAATTAGCAGTCATTTACAAACAACTAATCTAAAAAAAATAGTTTTATATTAGTAGATATTAAATGTATTTAATTTTTCATATCTTATTAATTGTTAATTATTATAAAATATATAATATGAATATTACAATTTAAATATTTATTTGTTTCTACCAAGGGATTTACACATACAAATACATAACAGAGGAAAAAAAACATAAGAAATAAAAAATAAGAACTACCGAAAATGAAATCAAGCTCTCATATCTTTCTTAATACACATGAAAGATTTGTGTGAAAAATTATATTCAATTGATTAAAAACTTAATACATTATATACGTAAATATATTAAAATATTTGCAATATAATTAATTAATTTTTAATATAATCAATTATATCATAAATATTTTATGATATAAACAATTATCAATTTTTTTATATAATCAATTATTATTAACAATTTATCAATATCCATATTTTATTATAATAAATTAAAAATATTAAGATGATAAATTGTATTAAGTATTTTTTATTTTGATATTTTATAAAATACTTTATTTTAATATTATTATTCTAATAATTAAATTGTTAGATTTTATTTTTTTATATAATTACAAATATCTTGATTATTTTTCTAATTTCTAATTTCAACCTAGTTAAGAGTTCTCACTTTATCTATTACACATAATACTTATCACATAAAATAGGGGAATGGATGACCCTGTAATGTAAGATAGATCATTCCTAAAGACATTGATCTCCACATATTAGAAAAATCTCACTCACTATTGTAAACAAAACAATTTCCTTTTTTACAGAAAGCATGGCAATGTAATCCAAACAGGTCCCACGTATATTGATGTTTAACTCCTAAAAAAATATTAAAGTGCTATAGTTTTCTTTTTAATTCAGTTTTGATTTAAAAAAAGATGGTTTCTGCTTTTTTTTTTAATTTTGAAATATATTATCCTTGAACTTCGAAAACTTGATATAAACTACTCTTTTCTTTATATAAGAAGTTACTTAAACTCTTTAAAACTAAAAGTGATACATTTTAAAGTTAACGAAACCAAAAACAAACAATTTAAAAAAAAAAGGAAATTTTCATATTTTACCCAAAATAAAAATTAAATGACATGGAAGAATTTATTTATAGCTTTAGGCTAATTTTCATGTCACAGTCTTTCAGGATATATATACATTCTTTAAAAATTTGGTCATGCTATATTGCCAGAAAATATAAATAAAACAGAGCACAGTCAATTCTTATCCTGGTGTAATAGTTTAAATTATTCATTTACTTGTTATAATTTTAAAAAATCTAAAATTTTAGTTTTTATATTTAAAAAATACTTTTGAATTTCTACACACATTATTTGTAATGTTTTTAGTCTTTGAAAATTTAGATCATAAAAGAGATTAAAAATAAACATAAAATAACTAAAAAAACAAGGAACTAAATAAATAATTAAATCTTATTTCTATTACTATATAAAGATTGTATTGCACTACTTTACACACATAAAAAATTAGCTGTAAGAAAATCATAAAGATTCACATATTTAAATTAAACAGATCATGCGGTTGTGTCTGCCACTTTCTTTTCATGAATTTAGATTAAACATTACAATTTGCGTTTTGAGGATGAAGTTTCCTTCTTCTTTCAACATGGTGTTTATTCATTTTTAAGTTTTAAGTCTCTTTCAGTCTCTATCCACATTCATTGTAAAAGCAAGTTACACAATTCTATAAAATAGAAACAAAAAGAAGATGAAATTGGATAAACTCGTATTAATTTCCCTCCCCACAAAGGAAAAAAAATGTAAATTGTCACAAATTTTCTTCAATCCATCTAACCAGCCATGTCCCACTCTCATGACTATCTTCATTTTTTGACTTCTGAGAATGAAAATGCGTTTCTATAATTCCAATTTCATTCTCTCTTTTGCAGCTTGCAGAGCTGGATCCCTCCCATTCCGAGTTTTGTAATATTGTTATTGATTAATAACTTGTTAACTTACTATTAGTACATAGTTCATCACTATTCTTTATAACATTCTTCGCTCCTTATTTTAGTTTAATTCATCCTCCAATACATGTGATACATGTGAAATATTTATAATTTTTTTAATACCCGTGTTAAATATTGGAAATAAATAAATTATACCTTTCCAGAATTTTAAGTCTCTGCCTTAAAATAGGCACTGGTATATAGCTAACGAGTGTCTAACTTTTTTTAATTTTCCAGGAAACAATTCTTTACGTTAAGGTTTTCTCTTTTGTGATTCTTGAAATAAAGAACACGATTAACAAAGAATTGCATACGATTAACAAAGAATTGCATACAATTAACAAAATTAAAAATAATGATAGCAATCAAAGTAGATTCGTTCAGACAAATTAATCTAAATAGTTTGCGGAACGAGTTAGATTAGACAAAATAAACTTATAATCTAGACTATCTTTATTTTAATTCATTTAACTCGTAATTTAAATGAACTATGATCATGTATCCATGAATTTGAAAGTGAATATGTTTTATAGAATAACAATAATATATTTAAAACCTATATAAGATTATAACTTATATTTATTTATATATCAAATTTTATAACTAAAATTAAAACAAGTTAGTTTCAATGACATAAATTTTAAAAAATATTTTATATTTTAATATTTAAAATAAATTAAAATGATCTGTGGACCTAATATAAAGTTATTAAAAAAAATAGAACCCCGTTACAAAATAAACGGAATCTAGCGTAAACAAAATTGTGAAGTGTCGACGGTTTTAAGAATAACTCGATGACAATTGTGATGTGGGGGTGCACTTACGCTGTCGGCCAAAGATAGACACATCAGGTTGTTCTGACGGTTCACAACTGTGCCACAGGATGCTTCCACGTGTCACCAGATTGTTAATATTGGGCTGCTATATTTTGCCCGTGTACCATAAAGTGTTAAGTAAAAGTGATAAACACAGAGTTTCATCAAAATCGTACCAACTAGTCAATTCAAAATAATTTGATTTTGATATGTATGATATACAAGTCAATATAAAATCTAATTATGTACAAAGTAAGAGTTTTTCTGCTAAAAAAACATGTATGTATAATATAATAACATAAAAGAAGCATGTTTTGTGGCGGATTACATGGGACTCTGAATCCATGAATCAATCAATGAACCAATACTATAGGGGGTAGCCGCCATGTACTAGCACCTCAAAAATGTGGTCTTGTCATTTTTACATGTTTATTAAGAAATATTATTGTACAACAATCATATATGGTAAATTTTGAAAAAAATTACAAGATTGTGGTACATTAATGGTTGTTTGGGTGTTGGAAAGAGATAATGTTGGAATGAGGGATACCGAACTTGGGCCATGATTGATGGGATGTGGGATGAAATTTATCCATGTGTAAGTTGTTGCTGTGATTTGGGTTCAAAATTCAAATGCAGGCAACGATGAGACTCATTTGGTGCACTGACTTTTGGAACCATAGCCCTCTCATTTTCAGTCCCTTTCTTTCCCAGTTGGCTGTTGGGTGACACAGCCAGAGATTTTCTCATTCTAACTCCACGTGTCTTTTGCGTTTCACATCTCATATCAAACTTATCCTCCACTTTTACTAACAGATATACATACAGAACGATGTAAATTAAAATCTTTATAATTTTGGGTTATGTTGTAAATTATTTTAAAACAAAGTCCAGAATTTTGAAGTATTTATTACAAAAATTTAACGGTAATATCTTATACAAAGTGACATGATTAAAGTGATTCTTTACTTTCGATGCATTTAAATTAAATTTAAAATCTACAGGAAAAATATAATGACTATTTTATTTTTAACCTCTTTTCTCTCCGTCTATCTGCTGCTGTATTTGTACCTAAACATTTAGGTCCATTTACTTATCCCTACCACTTTTAGGAAAACATGTCAGCTGGAAGGAAGAAAATATGACAATTCTACAGCAACATCAATAATATAGAATTGTTTTTAATTAAATTAGTACTATCAATATTTTTAAAATATTCTAAAAATAGTAGTTGTACTATTTATAGTAATTTTACTCTATTCAAGCAATATTATATTTATGAATCATAGTCATTGAAAAACAAATTACAATAATTATTATTTTAAATAAAAAGTTAAAAAAAAATCATAAACTAGAATTATTTCATCAAAACTGATTTGTAAAACTATTTCACATAACTTCTCTATTTTTTTTAATTTATATACAAATTAATTTTAATCTATAAAAAAGTTAATTTCATTTTTTATATCGTTTTATCAGTCTTTATATTTAAAAAGGTGGTCCTAACAAATCTTATGACTAACATGAAAATAGAATGTGTTTCAATATCAGTATTCTTCTCGAAAGATCAATGGTACTTTTCTAAGTCAAATACTAAATTTTGTCTTTAAAAGCAGTAATATAAAAAAAAAAAGAGTAGAAGTAACAAGACTGTGGTAATAAGTAATATATATATATATATATATATATATATATATATATATATATATATATATATTAAACTATTATTCTCAACAGTGAAGGTGGTAAAAATGAAGAACTTTACTTTTAGTTGTAACACTCAAGAACATGTCAAAAATCAAGTCTTTTAATAATGTTCATAAAGGTTTTTAAAATTTTCATGTAATTCACAGAAACAAGTATTAATATAAAAGCGAGTTTGTCTAATTATGTTAAATTTCAAGACTAAAAATGCAATCAAATCAAACTGCAGTATAGCAGACAAAAGTTTCATAACATTCCTGATTAGAATACAAAATAATTTATAACTGATAATTTTAATTTATTTATATATTTTTAAATACAAAGACCTATGGCAAAACATTTACCAACTAGAAAGTCATTATTTTAATCTGAAATTTAAAATTGATTTGACATCCCTTCCTGAACCTAACGTGTGTTTAGTAAAAATGAAGGTTCATATAGCAGTCTTTATTCTAAGGTGGGCCAAATAGCACAGGCCTACTAATCATCTGTATAATGTTAAGCAACAGTTATAACAATAATATTTAAATATAATAAACTACATTATATTTGAATAAATTAAATCAAACTAACTACTCCTAATTACTTTTAAATGGTTCAATTTGGAATACTTGTATGTCCTTATAATCGTGATATCGAATTCAAATACCTGGATATGGATATAGTTTGAATTATGTCACTTTATACAACCATCAAATTAACCAAATTTTTAGGGCTGGTAGGTATGCTTTGTTTCCTGCCAAACCTAGGCAAAATGGCCATTCCGTGGTACCATGAAATGCATCATCCTCACCATTCCATGAAACAAATTGCTATCTATAAATAAATGTTGCTGGTGGACTTTCAATTTTTTAACAATATTTACTCTTAAGCCTTGAAGGGTCTCTATATGGTCCACTATACCAGAGAATTGAGGTGGTGGACAAACAAGGTGTTTGATTTAACGCAATGGCAAAGGTGGGAAGTAGTACTGAAAACACCAATACCTGAGTTAGTTGAAAAATAGCAACAAATGAAAAGGGTGCATGCTTAATTTTTGGGCCATACTCTATTTATTGGGTCTCAATGTAGGTGAGTTACCATTTCTTTGTTCAAACATGGCCATGAACCTTTTTCATTTTCAAAAGTTTGCAACTTCAATGAATTAACCTCAACCATGAATAGTAGTAATAGCCAAATGGAAAATAATCCAAGTTCCAACACACTAGTAAGTTATGTGAGCCTAACTCAATAACTAAAATAGGAATGATAGGAAACCACAGGAATGATCAAAATAGAAAATAAAACCTAAACAAGAGTCTATTTTACCAAACCAGACAGCAATATTTAAACTATAATCAATATAACCATTGACAACTTAATCAAACAAACTGAAGCCCATGTCATCATCAGATTCTTCTGCTTCTTCCTTCTTTTCCTCAACCTTGGAGGCAGCCGCTGGAGCAGAATCAGTAGCAGGTGCGGCAACAACAGCTACTGCAAATTTACTAGGATCCTGCAATCATCATGTCAACGGTTAAAAATGAAAACAATATCTCAAGAATTCTCTACATTATAATTTTCAATTGGTTAGAAAAAGCATGATTAAAAAGTGGCATGCTCTTAGTTTTTCTGTCCAAGCTAATGTTGAATGGCATAGAACACATAAATATTAGAGCAATACCTTCAAGAACTCCTTAACCTTGTCAGCCTCGGGGTATGAATATTCTGTTGCCACTGCGACAGCTACGACGTTCTTATAGGAATTGACGAACATGTGTGGTGCAGCTGCAATTGTTGGGTAGGAGATAGCCAACGACAGTGAAGAGACCATGGAAACACCCTCGGCAAACATATTAACGAGGTCATCATCAGTGAGGTTAAGAACCTCAGGGCTAAACACCGAACCGTTGTCATAAACAGAAACCACAACAAGCCCATATGAGAATGGCCTTATCGCAAGCTTCGAGAGCAATGCAGCCTCAGAAGACCCAACCTTCTCACCCTTCCTAATGAGTTCCACAGGGGTGATAATTTCCACAGTACCCTTGTTAATTTTGGTAGGAATGTTCAACACCTGAAATTTTTATATTTATAACAAATTGATGTAAACCAACACCATACTTGTATATAATCGAGAGGGTCATTCCAAGAAGAAGATCGCAGAAACCTGGAAGAAAGAAGTTTGAGAGGGATCCAACCCTGTGTTGCCTGGAGGAACCACAACATCAATAGGTGCAATCAACCCAACACGAGCAGGAGCTCCCACCTGTAAAAACATATAGGATTATGTGCAAGAACAATATCAAAATCGATCACAAAGAAAAAAGCGTTGCAACTGAAACGACTAACGAGGACTACAACCATTAACATATAAATTAATGAAGCAAAAGCAGCATAATCGAAACAAGACAAGAAGAAGAACAGAATTCACTGGTGGCAATGAACAATTTTTGAACAGTAATTCGACAAGTCCATGGGCACAGTAAAATCAATCAAACCATGCATGCATTGGAAGGATGAATATATCAATACATTAACAATAAACAGTCTTCCAACATGCCTGTACATATTTCATTACAAAAATAAAAAATAAAAAAAAAGGGAAAAACAAGAGCAACGACGATGACTGTACCTTGTACTTGGCAACCACTTCGCTAACCTCCTTCACGTCACCTTTGGTGAAAATCAACCCCACATTTCCCTAACTCAACCAACAATATATACATATAAACAAGAATGGTTAAAATAGAGTTAAGCATTTGATCAGAGTATACATATTGTGAGAATATTAAAGCATGCACTGACCACAAGAAGGGGAACAAGATTGAGGAAGGCACTGTTGCCGGTGCTCTCAGCATGGAGTTTAATAGAGCGTTTCATCATGGTGTTCTTTCCCATGAGCACGATGGAGTCGCCACGTAGACCCTGTCGGATGTTCTGAAGCTGGTTGGATCCCACGTTGTCCGCGGCCACCACCAGAATTTGGGTGTAGTTATCAAGAAGTCGACATAGCTTCGCATCGTACGCTATCTTCTTCTGCGCTTTCGTTGGTTTCACCGCCATTGATATTGCACCTTAGTTCTTCTACTTTCAGCGAGGACCCAGACAAAGTTAGCTAGCTAGGGCTCAGTCAAGGTGGACAGCGAAACGCCGCCGTCTCTTTAACCTCCTCTACGGTGGAGATCTATCTAAGACGAAACAACAAGTTGTTAGAAATGAACTGCAACTACAATATTAAGCTATGTGAACACACACTGTAACTGCACTCCACTTGGTTACTAAAATAGCCCACGATTATGCTGCTCCTACAATCCTGCTATGTTTGACTGAATCAGAAACAGAAAAACAAATTAATCCCTAACTACATTTCTTATTATTATTTTCCTTATTATTATTAATTACGTCCCTAAAATAGAGAAACCCTTCAAGCTTAGTGGCTGAGACATTACTGAGTTCTAAACCGGTGATAATTTTGATCATCCTTGCTATGCATGACTTGGAATATTGGTGATGGGCCTAGTCCAATTTACATTGCCAGCATGAGTTCGGCCCAAATTGAAAGTCTCGAAAAGATAAATACAAAAATGCACCTCATGTGACTGTTTTTTGTACGTACTTAAATGGGCTTCGTTCCTTTTTCCTGCGTGGATGGTTCAGAGTAGAGTAAGAAAAAGGACGAGAGGGAAAGAGACATTTCTTATTTCCTCATAACAATAAAATAAAACCATTGCAATATTTTTTTATATTATTTTAATTGCTTACTTTTATACAAACTTTGAAAACAAAAAGTAACATAAAACAATGTATTATCTTTATAATTCAAGGTAAAGACAAAAAAAGTCACTTGATCCTTCATTTTTACTAACACAGTTGATTTGACTGATACTGAAAATAATGTTTTTAAGAATAACTAGTTTCAAATTTTATGGGTAAAAAAAAATATGGTCAGAAAGATGTGGTTTATTGAATAAACAAATAATGTGGCCAATAAAAAAAAACATGTGGGTGTTGTTATATGAGGTTATGAGGGTGAGGGAGGACCATGTAGGGTTTTGAGTAATAGTAGATAGGATTTATAGGAACAGTGGTACCAAACAGAGGAATTAAAGGATAAATAAAGTACAGTAGTGGTTGGAAAGAAGAAAAAGAAATGACCATCTTCAATTGTTCGTTTTGCTTTGATATGTTGCGTCAGTAATTTGTTGTAGCAGGACTGGACCAAGAATCTTCACTTTAAAACCAATTGTACAGACTCAAGGTGTAATTGTTTTCAGAATTTCTTTCAACTCCAAAAACATGTTTCCTTCACCATAAAAACAAAAAAGCATTTCGATTCCTTTCAAGTTTCTGTCCACGTAACTATTCCCTTCAATTTCAAAAATGTTTTGCAAAACTTTTAAAATGTAAAATAATGATAGTGTTAGATTGGAAATGAAATTCGAACGATTTTCTTAGTTGTTTGAGGTAGCCACGTTGTCTAAGTTTTTTAAA
>Ga0209489_108714_pt1 | contig 13489 bp, 4 predicted proteins | sample SiratrowhiteBW_FD_187527 | JGI IMG/M metagenome (GOLD analysis project Ga0209489, IMG submission 187527) | Root nodule microbial communities of legume samples collected from California, USA - Siratro white BW (SPAdes) (version 2) | ecosystem: Host-associated > Plants > Roots > Nodule | place: USA... | reverse complement strand
AATCAACACTGACAAATTCAGATGGTTTAGATTCTCCTCTGGCCTATTAGAAACATAAGCAGCATGACATTGGGAAGATGGAATCTCACCGAAAATGACTTTGAGTGGGAGATTGTTGAAAAGTCAAGATCTACTTTTTCGGCGCAAGCTTTTCAAAGATAATTTTCGATAGCATACTATTGTTGACAATTGTGAAACAGTGAAATGCGGTGGCTTTGAAAAACTGTACGCATTCGTCCCTATAAATAAGGGCTTCTCTTCATTCATTCTGTACAACACAAAACCATCCAAGAGCATTCTAATAGCTCATAGTGTTAAGAGAAAAATATATAGAGAGTTTCTCCTATTTTATATAGGAAGAATAGTGTTCTCCTATTATCAAAAGAGAGTGTTATAATTTTCTTTGAAGTAGAGAGAAGTTGTATTTTTCTGATCTTTCATTTAGTGAAATTCTTCTACAAAACTATAGTGTTCAGTTCCTATTATTTTTTTTTTCTTCTTCAATATTTAGCTGTGTGATACTGTTTCTGCAACCCCCTTTACTAACAGAAATGTATAAACAAACTCATAATCCTATTCCTCTGCATTTTTGTATCTCTGCTGGCCATTTGTTTAGTCCCTAACATTAGAGACCAAAGTGACTGATGAAAGTCAAGAACTAAATTAACTTGTTGCACCACGTAATAAACTCACGAAGAATATCCTCTTTTATAGAATGTAACTTGAGACAACTAGGTTCTTGGACAACTGTATGACACTGTTATTATCATAGTTGATTGTGATTCTCTCTAACTCCACCATAAATTAGAATTCTTTCATGAGATTACTTCAAGTATCTTAGGTTCACTTAAGGACCTTTTAATAAGTTAATTCAAAATTTAACATAAACCTACTAAGAACATATATCATTGGATACATCAGAAAACGTATAATGTTTTCCCAAGTAATTTCATTTATATAATTTTGAGCCTCTACGAGACTATCTACCAATTAACTTATAATACTGAGTCAAGGCTTAAAATTTAAGTTTGTTATTCTAAACTTTTTTTCAAATAATTTGCGCACTCAAAACACTTACCATTAAGTGGTCCATAGAGTAACTTTTATGCAACCTTAAAAAAACTTATTAACGTAAGTGAGCGTGAACAAGGCCCTATCAATATTAAACATAACATATTGATTAAAACGCCACACTTTGGACCTTAATTATACTAAAAGCACTGAATCCTACGCTCAGGAGATATCAAACAATCAAATGTTTTATACAACCATATATGAATGCAACATACCTCTTAGAATAAAATCACACCAAACCAACATAGACAATTTTATGCAAATCAATAGTACTTAAGAATTTTTTACACAAAAATGATAACAAATATGACAATGTCACGTTGCAACAAACACACTATAAGCAAGACATGCAATGCTGTTCTGGTTTGTGAACTGCTAGCTTTTTTACAGCAGAGATGCGAACAGCCTGATTTAGGACGTCACTCGTGACAAAATTCATGGAGAAGTCTGTGAACTACTAGCTTGTTACATTAGACATGTGGAAGTGCTTTGGGACTGGAGTCGTGACACGTGTCACGTGGTTCATTCTAGAACATACTATGGTGGGCACTGCCGTCTCACAATAAGGACAAGAGAACTCACGGGCACAACAGAGACCTGGCTCACGGGGGGAACCTACAATCATCGATCACAAAGCATAATCTTTGGCAATTGCCATATACATTTTTCTCACTCCCACACTTCACATGCGTCTAGCTGACGCTCCATATCTCCACAAGCTGGTACATTTAGAAGCACTAGTTAATATTAAAATATTACTACACACTTTAACACTTGGCGATTATTCCTCACGGCACCTAAATCGCAAGTGATCAAACTCCCTCGAACACTAGCTAAACTCCTACCACATCCTTGAACCATGTTCACTTTATAAATTAAGGTACATAGCTCAAAATTTTGTGCCACACACCAACCCAAGTGACAAAATGAAAGCCCTTTTGGTCCTCTTCTTGCTCCTAATTCTTGTCACCTTCACCAGCAATGCTAACACTCTCCCAGTGAGACCCCAGTCTAACTCTTCAATTCCTCAATTGACCCAACAGAAAAAGCCTGACAATGAAACCATATACAGGGTGTCAAAGCAACTATGCTGGGGTTGCATGGCGGAGTCACTAGAGTTCTTGTTCAGGCACAACTTGGTGAGAGCAACGAAGTGGGAGCTTCCGCTGATGTGGGACTTCCAGCTGGAGCAGTACGCGAGGTGGTGGGCTAGTCAAAGGAAAGCAGATTGTAAACTGGAACATTCTTTCCCAGAAAATGATTTCAAGCTTGGAGAGAACATTTTTTGGGGTAGTGGCTCAGATTGGACACCATCTGATGCTGTAAGAGTGTGGGCTGATGAAGAGAAGTACTACACCTATGCCACTAATTCCTGTGTACCGGGTCAAATGTGTGGCCATTACACTCAGATAGTGTGGAAGAGCACCAGAAGAATTGGATGTGCACGGGTTGTGTGCGATGATGGAGACGTGTTCATGACTTGTAATTATGATCCCGTGGGCAATTATGTTGGAGAGCGACCCTATTAAATTAATTATATAAACTATGTGTGCATGTATATTAAATTATATGAACTATGTGTGCATGATTATGCATGGTAGCTAGAATCAAAAAACAGTATTAGACTATGTAGTGCTAAACTGCTAGCTATGGTGAGTGTGAATTGAGTTTCTCAGTCATTGTCTGTAAGTATAAATTATGCTAGTGTGCGCGCTGAGTGGGATAATTTTTGGAATTTCTTAAATTAATCATTAATCAGTACTTGGGGCAATAATAAATCAAAGTACAAAAGAAGTAGTTCGGGTCTGTTGCTTCATGTTAAACTTCGAGTAAGAGAGACATAAAATATTAATCCTGCCATGTGAATTGTATCTGATTTGTCAACTATGCCAGCTTGAGTTGTCTGATATGCATGGCTTACTTGACTGCATTCTCCACTGCTTACAGTTTATAACCTCAAGCACTTAGTTTGTTAATACCAATTGAAGTTGTTAACTAAAAGTTATTAATATCAATTTTATTTTAACTTTTATACCTAATTCATTTTTATTTAAGTAACTTATTCAACTTGTGATATAAACACTTGTAATATAAGTTGAGTTTATCTCCCTTGTAAAATTGTATCTTCCAGAATTACCCCAACAATTTTAAAAACTGAAAAGAATGTTGCCTAATTAAAAAAAAAACAAAACAAATCATTTAATCTGATGAGTTGATTTAGTTGTTAGACATTCTCTGTTCATTCATTGAATTAATAAAATGTTTATCATGTAAGTGGAATTAGAGTTTGAGCAGTGAATTTGAGAAAATGTGACACATAAAAAAACACATAAAATTCCTAAAAGATCCACGCGTTGTCCGCAATGCAGTAATGAAATCTAATTATTTTAACTATTGTAAAGTTAAACCAAATTTTAAAATAGTTTTAAGATACTTAATTGAATTATATAATAATTTAAATAAATTGAATTATATCATAGTTTGAGTAAAGTTTTATTATCTCTATCATCCTAATTTAAAGCATATTTTTTAATGTTATATTTTATACATCAATTTAAATCTAAATAATAGTTTTATCTCAGAGTAATTTTTAAAAATCTCAAATTAATAAAACAATGGAGTCTTATTTTTATTTGAAACAATTTAACTTTTTATACAATTTAGTTTAATTCGAAATCAATTTGATTTATTTTAAATATTTTTTTAACAACTCAGTAAATTATGAACACAGCCAAAATTGTAAACTCGGTTAACCCTGAAAGACATTACTTTCAAGTAATTGCTTTCGTTAATTGATATGAAAAATCTTTAAAAGAATTGATTAAAAAATGAGAAAGTATAAGTTTCACTAATATCAAGAAAAACTTTACTAAAATATGTGTATCTAAATAAAGTTGACTGCTAGTAAAGTGGGGAGATAGGTCATTTCTTAGATGTAATTAATTTATCATTGAGATTACTGCACTCAAGCCGAAAATTCTTAATTAATTTGGGTTGAGTTTTTAAGTATATTCAAGTAATATTTTTTATTAGAAGATGTTTTTTTTAATGACTCACCTAAAAATATAACCTATTATATTGAGTTAGGTTGAATTTAATTAATTAATTAAAAAATAATGTTATTTTAATTGAATTTGCTCAAAATTAAACTAAAATTGAGCCAAAGAATACTTACACCCTTAGCTAGGGAAATATAAACAACACGGGGAGTATGCTAATTAAATCAAAATCAATTTGAAACTCATCCAATATAAAAGAAATATAATTGTTTTATTCATCTTCCAAACAATTTGGTTTACTATTAAAATTTACACAATTCAATTCAAATTAGATTATTTTGAATTAGATATATTTTTCTTTTTAATCTAACTTTTATTTTTATTTGGGGAAAAGTATTAAATGAATGTAAGAAATTTAATGAAAAAGATTATCTACAATATTAAATATTTCAAATATAAGTCATGATATAACTCTTCATGATATATATACTATTCAAACAAAAATTTACATCATTTAATAATCACATTTATATTTATCTTTTACTTAAATACTAAATAAAAAAATGTGTGTGATTGATTTATCAAGGTGAAAAAATAAACTGTATCTTTGGATAGTAACTTTAAATCCCAAGGACATTCTCTCTCTCTCTCTCTCTCTATATATATATATATATTAGTAAGAGAAGTTGGTATTTTTGACTATGTTTTAGCTAAAAAAAATCTTCTTTGATATTTATAGGTTTGATAGTTCGACTTGAATCCTTCATAATAGATAGCTTTGATGATTGATTTTCAAAGTTAAAATAAAATGTTTGATATTCTGAAATGGTAAAATTAACTTTGATTTTGTATATCTAATTAAATGTGTAATTTTATTATAAATAAATGGTTGAATAATTGTTAGATTATATACATGGTATAAATTTGTGGAAATTGGAAAAACCTATTTGTAACATGTTATTAATTTATTTACAAATTTAAAACATAATTATTTATATATGAAAATTGGTCGGCATAACTTGATGAGAACTATCTAGTAATTCATCCTCCTTCATGCTCCTAAAGATTATTTAACTCTGGAAACCTATTTGTTAAATTGACAGCAAGCATTAAAACATTTGATAATAATAAGCATCATAGAACATTCTTAAATTTTTTTATGGGTTGTAGTATATCGCATGGGTTAACTTGGTTTGTTGGGTTGGGTATCACATCACTAATGTCGATTGAATTGAAATGATCAAGCCTAATATGACCCCATTTTTACTCACCTGTTCTAGGAGTCTCATTCCATATCTACTAGATGAGATATTAGTCTGTTATTGTAATGGTTTAATTAAATAGAAAAATGATTTTTTTCAATTTATAGTATATTATAAATAATTCGTTGTAAATATTTTTAAATAATTTATATGTTTTTTTTATGATAAATAATACAAATTGTCAATTTTTAATAAATTAGGCTTTAAAAGTGAAATATGTCAAAGTCATAGTTAAAAAAACGTAATTTTATTAAATATTTCTTTATTAACGAAAATATTACAAATAATAACTTTTGAATGTATTTTATTCAATAATATTATTATATCAAAGTGCAATAATTATATTTTTATTCAATAATAAATTTTAATATATGAAACTTTATATCAAAGTCACATATTTAAAAACACATGTAACATTTATTAAATTTAATAAATATATTATATATGAAGGTATATCATAGTTGATATATTATACTTGAAAGTAAATAGCCAACAACATTTAATATTATATCTATCAAATATAACATGTAGTACAAAATAGAATAAAAATTATGAGATAAATTGTTTTATATTTAGATATTTCAACTTTTAAAAAATGCATTTTATTAAATATATATTTTAAATATAGTCAAAATATATATTACATTGATTAAATTTAATAAACATATTGTTCATATTTAATAATTAAGATTTAATCCAGATTTTTTTTTAGTTATAAAAGCTCATACTAGAAATAGAGTTATCACATTAAATTTATTAAAGAGAAAAAAAAAAAAAAAAAAAAACAATATAAAAACAAACAAAAAAAAAAAAAAAAAAAAAGTAAGCTTGTAATTCAAAACCTCTTCCATAATAATCATTAATAACACAATATTTGCATATAAATTTTCTATCAAACACAGAGATACATACATCACACACTACTAACACATTTCACAATTTTTCATTTAGAACATCAAAATGCAGGGACTAATAAACTTAGCTTTCAGAAGACTCGTGCATTGAATAAACCTAGAGGTGTGCACCTGTCATATAACTCCAACTGTGAATCCACACACCTCCAAATTAATGAATCAACATTCTTGTACGACAAGGTTGGTTAACCTAGGTCTTTTCTCACTAGTTATATTTCAAGTTGTAGTCACCCATTTCGAACCTCCTATGACTCTCACCATCTAGTAATATTCATCTATTTTATTGTCATTACTAGTAGAGTCAATATATCTCCTTATTGAGCATATCCTTAGATAATGCACAACTTAAACAATCTCAACACGGGTATCTCATTTTCTCAAGATACTATGTTACGATCATCATTCCACACATTTCAACTAATATCATTCATATCTACTTTCTATTCATACATCCATTCACTCTTCAATTTCAACTTCAAATATCTCAAAACCTTCATAATCTTCAATATTGTTCAATATCAATTATGCCTCAGAAACCAATCAGTTATCTTAAATCCACAAAATGCATTACAAAAAAACCAAACAATTATAACAAAGAAAATTAAGTTTTTTCATAGCTTGAGTGAGAATATTTTAGCTTGAGCGAGGATCTCTTTGTTTGAGCGAAACTTTTCTCGCTTAAGCGAAGATGGACTAGAGAATAGGTCCAATTCCAGTACTATTTTTGCTTGGGCGAGAATCTTTTGCCTTGAACAAAAATGAACCCGAGAGCAGGTCTCCATTTTCACTTGAGTGAAAATCTCTTTGCTTGAGCGAAAATGAATAGAGAGCAGGTTTTCATTTTCGCTTAAGCAAAAATCTCATCACTTGTATGAAAATATCATAAGACAGTTTTACAACAAAAAAACTAACTACTTCTCAAATTTCATCAATTACTATCCATTTAACTTAGTTTAACCATCTCTATACTTTTCAAAGATAAGTTTTCCATTCATAAAACACCTAATCTAAGTCAAATTACATCCTTAATCATAATAAGTCTTGGTTTTACTAATAGCAACTCATTCATAAACTCCTAATAATCATCATATTTACCCTTATTAATATTTGAATTTGTGCATTATCAAACACATGCAAGAACTCTATCACATAAAAAAACCAACATACATAGCTATACAATACCATCATTAAAGTTAATATGATAATCAATCTACAAGAACAAGCTTATCTTAATAATAAAATCATATACACACAATCTTACAACCTTCAATTTTTGTCAAAAACACAACATAACATATGTCTATATTACCAACTCATTTCACTAACCAATTCGGGCCTGCAAAGAACTTGAGCACTGACTAAGTCACCTTACATTCATGATTCCTAACTAGGCAACTGAAAATAAAACTAACATCTACAAAGATATACAACTAGCTTTTGTTACCTATTTAAAAGTAGAGATACTCACATAGAGCTCCAAAATCCTAGAATTCACAAAGACATCTTAACCTGCACCAAAGAGTATATTAACGATCAGATTATACCACTAAGACATTGATCGAGTAATCTTGATTTGTTCTATGTTAGGAGTCTAGACGTGACCTTTAATTATGAATCTGATAAGGAACAAATTCAAAATTTTATAGAGAAAATAAAGGAAACTATAGGGATCCTATCTCTAAAGTGATAGTGGTTAAGTAAGAATGAAACCTAAATATCTAATCTTTCCATTTATATATGCTTTTCAATCTAATAATGTAGTATTCAGGTGTCTTTTTTTACTTTTATCACTTATAATCTAAAAATAATTTTCTAAGTCGTTACATGAATAAATAATATATATATATATATATATATATATATATATATAATATTCTCTATTTAATTATTAAATGAACAATTAATTTAAAATTAAATTGATATATGTTTTGTATTTTTTTATTGTAGTATTTTAGTTTCTATTAACTAACTTATATAATTTTTTAAAAATTATTTTAAAATGGATAGATAAAATTTATGAAATTAGAAAGTGAAATTTAAATTTATTTTATCAAACAAAATATACTACTTACACCAAACAAATATCAAATTTATTATTTTTAAATAAAATAAGAAATTTTAAATTTACTTTACCATAAATATTTTACCAAATATTCTTTTTTTTTGAAAATGTTGAAATATTGTTTATGTAATTAATATATTTTAATTACTAATAAAAAGTATTTAAATAATCAACTGTAATTTTTTAAAGTTAGTGTCTAAAAATAATTTTAGACAAATAATTATGTATTTCATACCGTTTATTACAAATGATTTAAGATTTTATTTTGCAAGGATAAATTTTAGACAATATCATATATATTAAAAATAAAATTATATGATAAATATATTACAGTAGTCTTAAAATGGTCAAATTTTGTCTAAAAAGTTTGTGTTTGTATACAAATTATCTTTTAAAATAATTATGTTCACCATGTTTAAGTAGATTTTATCGTGAATAAGTATTAATACTCAATTAAATAACATGATAAGGAGAACTTTTGAATACATGGTTTCTTATTTGGGATGTTTTATTATAAATGGAATATGTTCTAAAATTGTTATTTACATTATTAATATTCATTCATTTATGGAAGTACTTATGTTCTAAATTTTAAGTTGAACATAAATGCTCCTAAAAAATAATGATACTAAAATTTTTTATCTTTTGTTTATAAGTAAAATTTGTAATTTGTTTATAAGTAAATTTTTTTGTTTTGACATTCATTGTTGTGTGACTTGCTATTTAAATATTAACATTTCATTTCCTATGTCAATTGTAATAGTCTAAAAAGTCTATAACATTTCTCATTCAACTTTAGTAAAAAAATTATGGATGAAAGAAATATGATTTCTGACCGCAAAATAATTATTAGACTAAAACAAAAAAAAAAAGTAAACAAAAGAAGAAAATAAGAAAAACAAAAGGAATTTCTTTTTTAGCTTGAGCAAGAATAGACCTCGCTTGAGCGAGAATTGACCCGAGAGCACCTATTTTTTTTTCAAAGAGCTCGCTCAAGTGAGTTGTATCTCACTTAAGCGAGATTTGCAGAGTAAATTTTTCTACATAATTCAGTTAATCGAGAACTCCTCCGCTTGAGCGAAAATATTAGAAAATTATTTCTCACAAAACTAACTTTTATCTATATACAAATATTAAGATACATGCAAGGATTAAAGTACTACATAAAGTCTCCAAATAAATCAAACCTATGTACAACTATATGCATGACAAAAGAAAGACCAAATTAAAGTTATAAAGTCTTCAAATCCATCCAACATATGTACAAATGTATACATAGCAAAAGAAAGATCATATTAAGGGTATATACTCCTTAAGATGTTTTTAAAACCTGCATTTGCATATGCTAATTTACATAGTACAATCGTCGCAATTCATAATACAACAAGACAAACAAGGGTAAGCTAGTGAAATAATATTTTTAACTTGTAAAAGTAAAAGGAAATGCAATGAATAGATTCAAGAATTTAAATATCAACCCTCAAATCAAATACAAATAGGTCTATCCAATCAAAATCTTTTATACTCTATTCCAAGCCTATTGACTTCACAATGATTCATTTGCAATCATCGTACCTTGATTTCCTTTCAATCTCCAGTACTTTGATTTCATTTTAATCATGATTGCATATGAACTCATCATTCAGTCATGACAATAACCATATCATTTCAACCATTCTGGAGAATATAGGTGCACATGTAATCATGATACCTTGATTTCCTTTGAACCCCTAGTACACTGGTTTCATTTCAACCAAAATGATTACATATGAGCCTATAACTCAGTCATCGCACATAGCGTATCAATTCAATCATACTGAAGCATATAGATGTATATGTAACCATGGTACCTTGATTTCCTTTCAACCCCCAGTACACTGGTTTCATTTCATAAAAAATGACTACATATGAGCCTATAACTTAGTCATCACACATAACATATCAATTCAATCATACAGAAGCATATAGATGCATATGTAACCATGACACCTTAATTTCCTTTCAACCCCCAATACACTTATTTCATTTCAACCAAAATGGTTACATATGAATCTATAATTTAGACATCGCACATATAATTTCAATTTCATCATACACAACCATATCAATCCAATAATTCAGAATATTCAGAAACAATTCTAGGCTATCAAGCTATCAATACCACAATTCATATTAGATACACAATCAATCAATTTCATCATAAAGCATCTCTGTAATAGAAATTGAAACTTAGAACCAAATCCCATCACAATCAAAGGTTTTAACCTAAGTTACTATTAAAAGATTTAAAACTAGCTTTCCTTATTTGAGACAACAACTCGTAAATCAATTCTGTTGAACATTAGATGGTCCAAAGTCCCTTTAGAGAATCAAATCATTTGATAAAGTTTTGATGATAACAAAACTCAAGTATACATTTATATTTGATGACTTATATACATTGGACAATTAACATAATTATTATTAAAGCAGGAGACACATGGTTTATAGAGAGATAAGTTTTCTTACTATTTACTTTTATGTGTTATTGATTTGATTTAAATTGATTTTATATCATATTGTGCTATAACGTTCAAATTTATTCATAATAGAAATTATTCAAATTATTATGAAGTATTTAAATGTGATTAATTGATTTTATATCATATTGTGCTTTAACGTTCAAATTTATTCATAATGGAAATTAATCAAATTATTATGAAACATTTAATTGTGATTAATTGATTTTATATCATATTGTGCTTTAATGTTCAAATCTGTTCATAATGGAAATTATTCAAATTATTATGGACTATTTAGATGTGATTATTTGATTTTATATCATAATGTGCATTAACGTTCAAATCTGTTCATAATAGAAATTATTCAAATTATTGATGAGTATCTCAAATATAATTTCTCTATGTTATTTTAAATTAATTATTTCTGATACATAATTAATCAAGTTTAATGCAGTTTAAAATATTAGAGAAATATTTTCAGTTTGAGCTCCATATATCAGAAAGTCAAGATTGCTCTGTTCAAGCATCCCAATGGCTAGTTTCTAAAAAGCTACATATAAAGGAGCAAGTTCAAGTTGAAGAACATACAAGAAGAAACAAAAAGAGAAATACATCATATAATACATTGAAGAAAATGTACTGAGTGTTTATTGTCAATCTGCTTTAGAGAGCATATAGAGTTTTGGATTGTGTGAAACCATTGTGTAATTCTTCACCATATTGAAGTAAACCCTTGTGAGCTTTCATTGTTCTCTCTTTTGAGAGTGTTTCTTTAATTCTTGAGTGGTCTTGATCTCATGGGGAGATTGGGACTGGTATAACCTGGAGAGGTTTGTGTACTCGTTGAAACTATTTGCTAAATAGTGGAACCTCTTGAACAGTTCAAGAGAGAACTGGACGTAGCCCAAGAGATTAGGGTGAATCAGTATAAAACTATTTTATTTGTGCTTATATATTTTTACCTTGGTTGGTGGTTTCTATTTATAGCGAATTGAGTTCAGGCTCCATTCAACGCCCCCTTCCAGAGCCAGCTGTTCCTACAGTTGGTATCATAGCTAACCTCAGGGGTTAGTTCTTCAGAGGACTTGAGGCACGATCCTACAGGAACTCAATAGAAGGGGACAAACTACACGTGAGTCGACCACCCTTGTTCAAAGGCCAAAATTATGAGCTTTGGAAGATAAAGAGGATTGGCTTCATCCAATATAACGGTATGGAGTTAATTAATATTATTAAAAATGGCATACCTACATTGATTGATAAATTAGGAGAATTGCTTCCTTTTGAATCTATGACTGAGGAGGAAAAGCGCATCTTTCAAAATTATGCTAAAGCTAGGCACCTTATAATGTATGCTTTATCCGAGGAAGAGATGTCAAAGGTACATGCCATGGTTAGTGCTACGGAGATGTGGGATACACTTGCTCTCACATATGAAGGTTCAAAAGAGGTAAAAAGAAATAAATTGACTATGCTTAAACGTCAATATGAAATGTTTGCTATAGAAGATAATGAATCTATACTATTTATGGTTTCTCGTTTGCAAGTTATCCTAAACAGTCTAAGATCCTTGGGGTCACCTGTTAGTCAATATGAAATCAATGATAAAATTCTCAAAATTTGACCTGCTAAATGGAGAGCTCAAGAAACTGCTCTCGAAACTTCTAAAGATCTTAAGGCCATGCCCTTGGAGGAATTGGTAGGTATTCCTACTATATATGAGCAGGTCATACAGAATGATGTAGGTTCAACAAAAGGGAAGAGTTTGGCTTTGAAATCATCTCAGAAAAATGTAAAGAATGTCTTATCCAAAGCCCTAGAAGCTATTGATGATACCTCTGAAGAAGAATCGGATTCTGATGAAGATGATGAGATCCTGTTGCTAACCAACAAGTTGAGACGTCTAGTCAAAAAGAGAGGAAACTACAAAAGCAGGAGGTTCAAATCCAAAGAAGGAAAAGAAATCAAAGATAGAATTATATGCTATGGATGCAAGAAACCAGGACACTTAAGATCAGAATGTCCTGATTGGGTTGAAGAGAAAGAGGAGAAAGAAAAGAAGAAATTCTCTAAAAAGAAAAAGAGCCTGATGTCAACCTGGGAGGATTTGGACTCATCTAGTTCTGATACTGATGAGGAGTCAAACATAAGTCTCATGGCTGATGAGGCAGATAACTCAATGTTAGAGGACTCAGATGATAAGATAGATTTTACTAATATTGATAGTTTACGTTTAGCTTATCAAGAAGCAATATCTAATAATGGTATGATTGCATCTGCATATAAAACCATGAAAAGAAATTATAAAAATGCTTGCAAAGAAATTGTTTTAATGCAAAAAGAGAAAGCTAGTCTAAATGATATTTCTCTAGAAAATACAAAGCTTCTCCAAGAAAAAGAAAGATTGTGTAATGAAAATTGGAACCTTAAAAACACAAATCTCAAAAACTTGGAAAATGAACTTGTGTTAATTAGAGAAAAATTACGAAAAAGGCCTATTGCATCAAATGAGACAAACATTGATGATATTATAACTGAAAATTTGGCTTTGAGAAAAGTTTTATCTCATTCAAATACAAATGAAAAATCTCTAAACATGTTGATAAAAAGTTCTAGGAAGTCTCATGATAAGAAAGGAATAGGTTGTGAACAAAATAATGCATCTACTAGTACTTCA